>Ga0172379_10003161_pt1 | contig 26939 bp, 20 predicted proteins | sample GrowelOW334metaG_FD_119756 | JGI IMG/M metagenome (GOLD analysis project Ga0172379, IMG submission 119756) | Groundwater microbial communities from an aquifer near a municipal landfill in Southern Ontario, Canada - Groundwater well OW334 metaG | ecosystem: Environmental > Aquatic > Deep...
GAAGGTGCTTGCCGAAACCGAACCTGTTTACCACCTTTATGTGGTCATAGTTCCCGACCGCGACGCGCTTGCAAAGCATCTCAAGGAAAAAGGAATCGAAAGCGGTGTTCATTATCCGTATTCGCTGAATGTCCTGCCTGCGTTTGCAAGACTTAAACAGGGGAAGGGGCATTTTCCGAAGGCCGAATCCGCCTGCGAACACATGCTGTCGCTTCCGGTGTCGCCTTCTCTCACAAAAGAAGAAATAGAATACGTCTGCGAGACCGTCAGGAATTTTTATAAATAGTGTTTGGAAAGAGTTGGGGTGCGGGGAAGGGAAGAACCTTTCCTTAAAAGGTTTTACCTTCCCCGCATTCAAAGTTTTGCAATTGGTTCAATAACATTGGAGTTGTGGAAAATGAATTCGGATGTTTATCTGTCAATAGTCATACCGGTTTTCAACGAGGAGGACAATCTCGAACCGCTTGTGAAGGAGATCGAGTCTGTCCTTGAAAAAGTTGGCAGGAAATACGAAATCATTTTCGTGGATGACAAAAGCACGGATCGGAGCTTTGAAGTTCTTAAGGAGCTAAAAAAGACCAGGCCGTTCATCAGGATCATCCCCCATATGATCAATTCCGGAGAAAGCGCGGCCGAGGCGACGGGTTTTGCCAATGCAAACGGCGAAGTCATCATCACAATGGATGCCGACCAGCAGAATGATCCGGCGGATATTCCCGCGCTCCTTGACGCGTTGAAGGGCGATATTGTCGCAGTCTGCGGAGTTCGCAGAAGAAGAAGGGATACAATTGTAAAGAGGATTTCCTCTCGGACTGCAAACGCATTCAGGAATCTTATGACCGGAGACCGCATAGTTGATGCCGGTTGCACTTACCGCTCAATTCGCAGGAGCGCCCTCTGGCAGATACAGGCTTTCAACGGAATGCACAGGTTTCTTCCGACGCTTCTCCGTTTCCAGGGATACAAAGTCATTGAAATACTTGTAAATGACAGGCCACGCACCCGTGGTAAGTCAAAATATGGAATCGGAAACAGGATGTGGCGCGGGATCATGGATTGTTTCGCAATGCGATGGATGAAGAAAAGAGCTTTAAGGGGTGACAGGGTTGGAACAGAATATTCAGCATAACAATGAAAATACCAACCGGGACACTGCTCCTGATGCCGATTCTGAAAGCGACTTACAGCATCTCATTGAAAAGCCGGACACAAGTTCCATACTTTCCATCAGAAAAGACCTTCTGTTCATACTGATCTTTGTGGCCGTAATTTTCGCCGCCTACCTTTCCCCTCTGAAACAGTATATAGACAAAGCCCCTGAACTCTGCGAGCAGATAAAAGCCACGGGATTCATGGCACCTGTTATTTTCATACTAGGCGTATGTGTCCTTGTCTGCGTCGGAGTGCCGAGGCTTCTGCTCTGTCCGCTTGGAGGCATGGCTTTCGGATTTGTCTATGGACTCACGTATTGTGTCATCGGAACCCTCATGGCCTACTACATTGTGTTTCTTTTCGTGAGGTGGGGCGGAAGGGGTTTCATATTGCGGCACAGCCATAAATTAAACAGATTCACAAGAATTCTTGATCACGGGGGCATCCCCGCCGTCATACTTGCCCGGCAGATGCCGATTCATGGGATGGTCTTAAACCTTATAATGGGGCTTTCACCTGTAAGGCACAGGGATTTCCTCATAGGCACCGCGATCGGGCTTTTTCCCGAGGCCATCCCATTTACACTTATCGGAAAAGGCGCGAAACAGGGTTCCATCGGCAAAAGCATGATTTATATAATAGTCGCACTGCTAGTACTGGTCATCCTCTGGCTTGGAGTCAAGCTCTGGAGCAGGAAGGGGAAAGCGGTAGCCGGTAATCGGTAATCAGTGTTGGACTCGGTCGATATTGGGTATTGGTGTCATTCCAGCCCGCCATCTTGTCGGGCTGGAATGACCAACCTACTTCTTCGAGAAGTAATCAAGCTATCCGCCATCGCTGAAAACCACCATTAGGATCAAAAGGAATAATTGATTGTTCCGGATTTGAATGATTTGTTGATGAGCGGAAGCGAATCTTTCGGAGTGCGGTGTGTAAGCACCGCTTTGGAATGAAGACATCTAAAAGCTCTGCTGACACAGAGCGCTCCAAGGTCAGGCCAAAGCGCCTGACGTAAAAGCAGAAAAGACAGGAGATAAGTTCTAACAAACATTTTGGTCAAGGAAAATCTTCAATTTGTGGCTGTACATTCAATATTTACCGATTTGGGTTTTGCAATCATTCTTGCGGGAAAAAAACGTTTTTGAATTGAAAAACGGGGATAAGAGATTATCAATAGTGTTTTCTTTTCCGTTTTCGGAAAAGAAAATACAAATAGGAAGGACATTGTGATTATGAATCAAAAGAAATTGAAATTTGCAGTTGTCGGTTGCGGACGGGTTTCCGTCAATCATCTCAAGGCACTGACTTCCGGTAAGATTGACGGCGAGCTTGTTGCAGTCTGCGATATTGATGAAAAAAAGGCCAAGGCCAAGTCTGAGGAATTCAAGGTTCCATATTATCTTGATTATAACGAGATGCTCAAGAAACATCCCGAGGTTGACGTTGTGAATGTCGCCACTCCGACAGGGTATCATGCGAGGCACGTCATTGACTTGGCAAAACACGGCAGACATATAATAGTTGAGAAGCCCATGGCTCTCAGAGTTGAGGACTGTGATGCAATGATTAAGGCGTGCGCAGACAACAAATGCCGCCTTTTTGTTGTGAAGCAGAACAGGTTCAACAGCGCTGTTGTCGCGGCGAGAAAAGCATTTGAGGCGGGGCGTTTCGGGAAAATGGTGCTTGGCACTGTGAGAGCCAGATGGAAAAGGACTCAGCCCTACTATGAACAGGACAACTGGCATGGTACATGGGAGCTTGACGGCGGGGTGATGTCGCAGCAGGCGAGCCATCACCTTGATCTTCTCCAGTGGTTCATGGGGCCGATAGACACAATGCAGTGCATAAGCGCAACCCGTCTCCTTGATATCGAAGTGGAGGATACGGCTCTTGCAACCTTCAAATTCAAAGACGGCGCGCTCGGCGCCTATGAGGCTACTGTCGCCACCAGGCCCGAAGATCTCGAAGCCTCTCTGAGCATACTGGGAGAAAAAGGGACTGTCATCATCGGCGGATTCGCCGTGAACAAGATCATGTACTGGAAATTTGAGAATCCGCTCCCTGAGGACGCAGACATGCAGAAGGAAGCCTCCCAGGAAATCCCGAACGTGTACGGACTCGGACACAGCCCCTATATTGCGAATGTCATTGATGCCATTAAGAACAACAATCCGGGGCTGGTTGAAGCGCCGGAGGGGAAAAAGAATATCCAGATTCTTACGGCCCTCTATGAATCTGCGGCTCTCGGCGGACAGCAGGTCTACCCGGGATGTCCGATCAAAAAATCAAAGCTCGGACGTAAAGCGTAATTATCCGCATGCTTGAAAAACTGCAATCATTGTTCAGTTCTTCCAGATTGTCCACTGCAACTGCATATTTCGCAGTTCTCATTGTCTGGGCGGGGATTTATCTTCCTGGTCTTGGCACTCTCGACATTGAATTCAACGAGGGACGAAGAATAATGCCGGCGGTTGCCATGTTGGAGACCGGAAACTGGCAGACTCCCAGCCTTGCAGGGAATGAGTATTTCAAGAAACCTCCGATGATAAACTGGCTTATCGCATCGTCCTTCATCATCAACGGTGAACGGTCTGAATTCGCGGCAAGGTTTCCTTCCGTTTTTTTTGTGCTCGTCTTTGTCTCCGTGCTTGTTCTAATGCCTTCAGAGCTTCTTTCTCTCAGGGGCCGATTAATGGGCGCAATCCTTTTTATGACCGCTTACGGTTCAATAGACAACGGGAGGCAGATTGAAATTGACAGTGTCTATGCGTGTTTGACCGGCATTGCGACGGTATGCTGGCTGAACCTCTGGAGCAGCGGCAGGCCGTCAAGGCTCAGGCTTTGGATTATACCGGCTTTGGCGCTTGGGGGCGGTCTCCTTGTGAAAGGGCCTCTTATCCTTTTATTTTTCTACCTTGTGGTTTTAAGTGTCGCCATAAGTGAAAAAAAGACAAGGGAGCTTTTGAGATATGAGCACTTTGCGGGAATCGCCTTAATGTGCCTGATTTTTCTTTCCTGGGCTTTTTTCATCAATTCACCCAAGACTCAGTCCCAGCAGATGGCGACCACATGGCTGAATGAAATCATATTGAGGTTCAATGCCGAAGATGTGAACGTGATCTTGTGGGGCAAAAGAGTGCTGGGGGCTGTCATGGGATTTCTTCCATGGCTTGTCTTCATACCGTTTTTCTGGAATAAGAAATGGGTGTCCAACATTGAAGACAGGCATCTGAAGGTGTTCACCGCGTGCAGGCTGGCTTTTGTCCTGTCGTTCCTCATTGTCAATCTTATGCCTGGCACCAAGGCGAGATACTCGTATCCGCTTTTCTGCCTCGCACTCGTCATGCTTGGCTGGCTCTTGTCCGTTCAGCCGGCGATTTTGTCCATCACCGAAAAGATATGGAAGCGGATTCTGCTTACTGTTCTGCCGTTGATCTCGTTCGTATCCCTGCTTTGCCTGGCTGTTGTGGTTTTAAATTATTTCAATGTTTTTTCAACGCTATCGCCCAGGATTGCAGAGATGTTAAGCCCGTTGAGAAATCTGACGGTTGCTTTTTCAATTTTTGTCTCTTCCATGATAATTGCCGTTTATGCATGTTCAGTGGTAAGGAAACGCGGTTTAATCAATGGATACGGGATGCTTGTCCCGCTCTCCGGCCTGACGGGCGTGTGCATCATGCTTGTCTATGCTTCCTCCATTCTTCCAATAGTTGAACAGAAAATAAGCAGGGTCAAAAGCCGGATGGGAAAAGAATTAAGCGCGCAGATAAAAGGGAATACCCTTTATGCCTATCAGTGTGAATGCGAGCCTTTTCTTTTTTATGTCCGGCCACGTGTTGAGTTCCTGGTTAACCCTGGGCAGATAGGGGGGGAGGTCAGATTTATATTGTCGCGGACTGAACTTCAGGATGAGCTTAAAAAAACTGATGCGATCTGTGACAGGAATCCGCGTGAAATATTTAAATTCAAAATCAGGAAAACAGAGTATCAGCTTGTCGAACTCGTCGGAAAGTGAAATGAGCCAATTGCAAGACTTGCGTTTTGCAGGAATTCAGAATGAAATTCGAATTCAAATTTATTCTGGGTGCTTTTGAAGTTATCTCGAAATGCGAATTTTTAAAGGTTCCCTAAAGTCGAAACTCGTTTGATAATAAGCCGCTGGTGTAATATTTTTAGCGGAACGACTCGTGAAATCATGTCAGAATCCGGGAGTGTCTGGTGAAAAACACGTATGTATGCCCTTCTTGCAAGGGAGAGTTCAGCTGGGACGATTCCCTTGATCAGACATTGATCCGCTGTCCGATGTGCGAGACCGAAATGGTTGCTCCGTCTCCAATGCTGGCGAAGAATGCGATTGTCGGAGATTATCGCATAATCGAAAGGATCGGGGTCGGCGGAATGGGCGAAGTTTACCTTGCCGAACAGAAATCAATGAAGAGGCCTGTCGCCCTTAAAATACTGCAGGAAGACCTTGTGCGCGACAGGGCGTACCTGGACAGGTTTTACCGCGAAGTTCGCATCCTTGCGCAGATCGAGCATCCGAATGTTGTGAACGCGATCGAGGCCGGCGCCGACGGGGGTGTCTATTATTTCGCAATGACATTCGTTGAGGGCAAGGACATAAAGCGGATGTTTGACGAAGGCCACATTTTCAAAGAGGCCGAAGCTGTGAGAATAGCGCTTGAAGTTTCCTATGCCCTGAAATACGTATGGGAGAAACACGGCATTCTCCACAGGGATATAAAACCCGCCAATATAATGATCTCCTCCGAGGACGAAGTGAAGCTTATGGATCTCGGAATATCAAAGAAGATGTTTGACGAGGATGCCGAACTGACTGTCGCAGGAATGATGGTCGGTTCGCCGCAATATGTCAGCCCCGAACAGGCCAAGGGCCTCAAGGATGCCGATTTCAGGGCTGACATGTATTCCCTCGGAGCCACTCTTTATCATATGCTTGCAGGTGTCCCTCCGTATCCCGGGAACAACGCCATGGAGGTCATTATGAAACATCTTGACGATCCGATTCCGGATCCGAGGGAGGGATGTCCCGAGATATCCGAAGCCACGGCAAAACTGATTGCCGCCATGATGGCAAAGAAGAAAGAGGATCGGTTTGCGTCCTGGGACGAGTGTATTGATGTGATGAAGCGCATTTTGGAGAACCTTGCGGAAGCGCACCGGGATAAAATGCGGACAACCGTAATAAAAGCGACGGAGATTCCTAAATTTGAAAAGGTTTCATCCGGCAAATCCGTAATTTTCAACAGGACATGGAAGATAATTGCTGCTGCTGCGTTTTTCATGATATGCGTGTCCGGAATGATTTTAATCATAAAAAAGGGCAATCGCGATGTGAGGCGGGAAAGGGCCATGAGACTCTACAATGAGGCGGTGAATTTTATCGGAAGCAATCCTGAACCTTCAAATTTCAGAAAAGCGCTGGTAATGCTGGAAAACGTCCAGAGAGCCGGAGACCCGCATTATTCGGCTGAGGCCAAGAACGAGATGGAGAGGATTCTGGAAAAAGTGCAGCAGTTGAAAAACAAAAGACAGCAGAACCAGAAATACAATGCCCTTGAGGACTTGAAAAAGAGGGCTTATGAATTTGAAAAAAACGGGGATTATGAAAAAGCGGTTTCGCTCTGGATTAATTACCGCAAAAACGGACAATATGCGAAGGATTTCGAATTTGAGATACAAAAAGCCGTTGACTATCTTGGCAGGAAAAAGAAATCAAAGGAAGAGGGGCTGGACTAAATGAGCGAAACAGATATTTATCAGATTCAAAGACCGTCTCCAATGCTTCTGAAGCTCTACATCATCCGTAGCATTCTTTCGGGACCCTTTATAATTTTTTCACTGCCGGTGCTGCTTTTCCGGTATTATACGCTGAAGTACAGGTTTGACAACGAAGGGATCAGCGTGAAATGGGGCTTCGTTTTCAGGCGCGAGGTTAATCTCACCTATGCGAGGATTCAGGATATCCACCTGACTTCCGGAGTAATCCAGCGATGGCTGGGGCTTGCAGACATCAAGATTCAGACTGCTTCAGGAAGTGCCGAGCCGGAAATGACCATTGAAGGAATCGTCGAATATGAGAGGCTGAGGGATTTCCTATATGCTGAAATGCGCGGATACAGGGATCTTGCACCGGCAAAACATCTCGCCCCGCCCGCTCCTCAGGCTGTGCGGCTTGACGGAGAAGCAGTGGAGATTCTAGCCGGCATAAGCAATGAATTAAGGGCGACGCGAGAGGCGTTGGATGGAATTGCACGGAATAAGGGGTAAGCCATGTATGAATCCGTAAAAAACCTCGTGCTCAGGATTCTGAGGGTTCCCCCTGAACCTCTTGATCCGATGGGAGACGTTGGCAGTCTCAAGGTTTTCAGGGCGTCCCCGAATTTTTTCCGCTACAGGCTGTATGTGTGGATAATAAGAAATGTTTTTTCAGCTTTCCTCCTGGCGCTGGGCGCGGGAATATTTTTCGCGGTTTTCTTGAAATCACGTCCGCTTTCAGGTGAAATCATCCTGGCATTTGTTGCGCTGACAGGTGTCTGCGTACTCGGCACGGGGCATCTGATCGTGTCTTTCATAATGCTGCGTCTGGACTATGAAATGCGATGGTACAAGATTTCAGACAGAAGCCTCAGGATAAGGGAGGGGGTTGTGTTTGTCCGTGAAATGACAATGACATTCGCCAACATTCAGAACATCTCCGTCTCCCAGGGGCCGATACAGCGTTTTTTCAAGATAGCCGACCTCAAGGTTGAAACAGCCGGAGGAGGCGGGGCGATTCAGCCTGACCACAGCACCCAGCATCCCGTGTTTTCAATGCATATAGGGGTTTTCAAGGGGATAGACAATTACGGCGAGGTTCGCGACATGATGCTTGCCAGGCTTAAAAAACTCAGGGATTCCGGACTCGGCGACATTGATGATGCCGCAGCCGCAGCAGTTGGAAATGGAAAACAGTCCGACATAGCCTCAAATGATCTTGCCGAAGCGCTGAAGCTCATGTATGCTGAAGCATGTCTGCTCAGGCAGAGCGCAGAGAAGCTCAATCTGAATCCGAAAGAAGTTTTAGGTTACCTTAAAACTGTGAAATAAAGAAATTACGGTACTAACTTGGATAAGATTCTTCTAGTTCTTTTTGTCATTCTGATCCCGGCCGCTTTCCATGTTTGGAGGAAGAAGCGGAAAAAAGCATTGAGGGAAAGGCTTTTCAAAAGGGAATTCCCGGCGGAATGGGAAAAGCTTTTAAATGACAATGTCGCGCTTTACCGGAGGCTGCCCCGGGATCTTAAAAGACAGCTCCATGGGCACATAAGCATATTCCTGTCTGAAAAGACTTTTGAAGGATGCAGCGGACAGGAGATAAATGACGAGATAAAACTTACAATAGCTTCGCAGGCCTGTATTTTGCTGCTGAACAGGAAAACTGATTACTATCCCGGGCTGATGTCCATCCTTGTTTATCCCGACGCGTATTTTGTAGATGAGGATTATCAGATAGGCGGGCAGATATTGAAAGGCAGTGCGGTAAACCTTGGCGAGTCATGGGAAAACGGCGCCGTTGTCCTGTCCTGGAACCGGATAAGGAATGAATCTCCTGACGAAAAAAGCGAAGACAGTCTTGTGATACATGAATTTGCGCACCAGCTTGATGCTGAGGACGGATTCCTGAACGGTCTGCCGGAGCTCGGCAAGAATTCAAGCAATAGGGAATGGGCGGGGATTTTTCAGAGGGAATATGAGGATCTGAGAATGGAGGCGGTCAACGGGGAAGATGACGTGATAGACGGATATGGCGCTGAAAATCCTGCCGAGTTTTTTGCGGTGGCAAGCGAAAGTTTCTTTTTAAAATCCTGCGAAATTCGCGGAATGCATCCGGCGCTTTACCGGGAACTCTGCGGGTTTTACAATCTTGATCCTGCGGATTGGGGCCAGGATGCTGAGCGGGTCAATTGCAATTCGCCTGCTTAATAATCTTATCGACGGATCCCGGGATCCGGTCCCTGTCCGGGACCTTGGTTCGGTCTCTGGTTCATACCGGGGGGCCGCTGTCCTTTTTTAGCCCAGGCGAATCTCCTGAAGAATTCCTCGGCAGGCATCTTGATGTCTGGGCCGGGTGAAATGAATTTCAGTGATTTCATCTTTTTTAACGTTTTATACATGTCCTGATTGATCATGCGCCCTGAAACCACTATAGATTCAAGGTCAATGTCCTCAATCGGCTTGAGGTTCTTGTAGTTCGTCTCAAAAAGCGAGAGGTCTTGCAGCTTCATTCCTTTCAATGGGCTTAAGTCGTTGACATCGGTTTTTCTTAGCGAGAGGATTTTGAGCTGTTTCCCCTTCAGGAATCCCGTATCGGTAACATTTGTTTCCCCGAGATCGAGGTTTTCGAGCGGCAGATCCTTCAGTATGGAGAAATCCTTTAACTGGAGTCCGCATAGGCTGAGAATCTTCAGGGGAAGCCCCTTCAATGGTGAAATATCAGAAACATTCGTCCAGTCCAAATGAAGTTCAGCGAGCTTGGAATTCTTCAGGCTGCTGATATCTGAGACTCTGGTTCGTGAGAGGTTAAGGGAGCTTATTGGAAGCGATGTCAAAGCGGAAATGTTATTTATGGGCTGTCCGTTAAGATCAATTTCCCATACGCCGTTTTTACCGATCTGCATGTTGGCGGAGTTCTCGTCGAAATTCGGGTTTGACTTTTTCAAAGCGAACGTGAGGGTGTCAATTGCGGAATTCGCAGGAGGTTCCTGCCGTATCTGTACGGGCTGCACTTCCGGTTCAGTCCTCTCTTTTTTGACAGGCAAAGGAATTTTATCGTGAACCGGCTGGAAAAATTCTGGAGGGGGATTGTCAGGGATACTGACAGCTTCAGGGATTTTTTCCATTTCCAAACGTTTCTCCGGTTCAGGCATTTTAAGAGTTTCGGTCTCCATCGGCGGTTCAATTTTTATCACAGGGACTGCTGGCGTTGTCACGATTGTTTCAACAGGCGTTTTCTCTTGGACGGGGGCTTGAATTTGAATAACGGCAGCGGGCTTTTCCACATGAACCGTTTTCTGTGGCTCCATATGCTTCATTGAATTCACAATAATAAGGGTCATTGCAGCACTAAGGGCGACAACCAGCATGATGAGGACGACAACCAGCATAATTTTAGCCGGAGAAGAACTTTTTACGGAAGCTGGTGGCGGTGGAGCGCCAACTGCGGTCTTCCTGGAAATCTTACTGTCAATCGTGTTTTTCTGTGACCGTGGTGTTTTTTGTATCCCGGATTCGCCGGTTCCGGAACGTCTGGTTTCAGGGAGTTTACCTGCCATGACATTTTTAATGTCCGCAATAACCTGCTCCCAGCTCTGCTGGCGTTGCTCCGCATTTTTCGCCATCATTATCTCAAGGAGGATTGCACACTGTTCGCTCACGTCTGGGTTCTTCAGCCTTGGCGGGGGGAACGGCTGAGTGATGTGCTGGGTGATAATGCTTATGGTCGTGTTGCCGGTGTACGGGACTTCTCCGGTGACGATATGGTATAATGTTGCACCAAGGGAATATATGTCGCAGCGGAAATCAAGGTCTTTCAACCCCATTCCCTGTTCCGGGCTTATATAATACGGGGTGCCTATGACAATGCCAGTCATCGTAAGTGCCTTGTCGTCCTCTCCGACACACTTGGATATCCCGAGATCCATCAGCTTGGGTATGCCTTCGCTGTCGATCATTATGTTTGCGGGCTTGATGTCACGGTGAATTATCTTGTGCTTGTTCCAGGCGAAACAGAGACCTTCCGCGATTCCAAGGATAAGCCCGAGCGCCTGCTTTTCCGGAATGACTTTCACTTCCTCCAGCTTCTTTCCAAGTTCATAGCCGTCGATAAAGTTCACGGCCATGTAATAAATACCCCTGCTGTATCCGGCATCAATAACAGAGACTACGTTGTCGTGTGCGAGTTTCGCAAGGTTTTTCGCCTCCCGGAGGAATCTTTCGATGAATTCCTTGTCCTTTGAAAGGCCCGGATCGAGTATTTTCAGGGCGATCTTCCTGTTCATTGCAGTCTGTCGGGAGAGCCAGACCTGTCCCATTCCGCCTATGCCAAGCACTTTTTCCAGGACAAATCCGTTGAGGGCGAGACCCTGTCGCAGCAAAGGCGCAGGCACCCTGACTTCGTTCCGGCAGTTGGGGCATGCCACAGTCCCCCCGCACAGGGAATCACCCGCCTCTATGCCGATTCCGCATTTCTCACATAGAAAGACTATTTCCGCCATATTGCCATTACCCCCGTCACAGCAGTTCGAAGTTTTCAGGAATCAGATATCATTGCTCTTCTGTTTTAAAACAGATTCGTTGATTAAATCGGGAAGCCAGGAGATTTTCAGCGGATGCCTCATGAATATTATATTTTCGTAATCCCTGAGCTTGTCCGGGAAAATGCCGGACGTGGAAGTGATTACCAGTTGAATATCCCTGTTTATTTCCCCGGCCAGATCCGTGATTGCCTTGCCGGTCAGTTCCGGCAGTTCCTGATCGATAAAGCAAATTGAATACGGTTTTCCGGCGGAAATCGAGTCCCGGACTTTTGAAAGGACTGCATCAAAGGTTGTAACCTCGTCGTATTTCACGTTCCAATGTGAAAGCTGACTGCATAAGGCGTTTCTGCCGGTGGTATTGTTGTCAGCCACAAGAATCCTCAGGTTTTCTGCGGACTCGGGGATTTCTTCCGCCGGCGGAGACTGCATGACGGGAAGATTGAATATGCAGTAGAAGTCGGAGCCGTTGCCGGGAGAACTTTCAAGTCCGATTTCACCGTTCATGATTTCCATGAGCTTTTTGCATATGGGGAGGCCGAGTCCGGTTCCGCCGTAGCGTCTTGTGATGGAGGCGTCTAGCTGGGTGAATTTTCCGAAGATATGATTATGGGATTCCTGCGGTATTCCCGGCCCGGTGTCAATTACATCTATGCGGATTCTGGCGGATTCACTGTTTTTCTCAACGCAGGCGGCTTTTATCAGGACTTCACCCTTGTCCGTGAATTTTACGGCGTTGCCTGCGAGATTTATAAGGACCTGTCTTATTCTTACGGCGTCCCCGATTACATAACGCGGGGTTCCGGCCTCAAAACGCAGAATCAGACGCAGTCCTTTTTCGGAGGCCGCCATTGAACTGAGATGGGCGGCATCCTCGATAGTTTCAAGAATGTCCACGGCTTCATTATGGAGTTCTATTTTTCCGGCTTCAATTTTCGACATGTCCAGGATGTCGTTTATAAGGGAAAGAAGCATTTTCGACGAATTGCATATTGCCGTGGCGTATTCCTGGTGATCCGGGGAGAGTGTTGATGACTGCAGAAGTTCGGCCATTCCGAGAATGCTGTTCATCGGGGTTCTGATTTCATGGGACATGTTGGCAAGGAATTCGCTTTTCGCCGTATTGGCGGATTCAGCCATTTCCTTCGCCTCCCTCAGATGCCTTTCATATTCCTTTCGTTCGGTTATGTCCTCCTTGATTCCTATGAAATGGGTTATCTCGCCCTTGGTCATTATCGGCGAGATGGATTCGAACTCCCAGTAAAGTTCCCCGTTTTTCCTTTTGTTGTGGAATTCACCGTTCCACTCCCTGCCGGAAAGGATTACGTTCCACATTTCCCCGTAGTATTCGGCGTTGTGTGTTCCCGATTTCAGAATGCTCGCGTTCTTCCCGATTATTTCTTTCAGTGCATAGCCTGTGAGGAATGTGAATTTCGGGTTTGCATACTGGATGTTTCCGTTTACATCCGTTATGATGATGCCTGCCGGACTGTGTTCAACGGCAAGGACAAGCATGTTGAATTCGGCCTCCATCTGCTGCCGTTCAATTGCGGCGCCTATGATGTCTGCCGCATTTTTAAGGACTTTTATTTCCGGTTCCTTCCATTCCCTGTCGAACCTGTTTTCCGCGAACCCTATGAATCCCCACCATTTGTCCGCGCATCTTATCGGAATTGCGAGCAGTGATTTTATGCCCAGCTTTGAAAAGTAAATCTTCTCGTTTTCGGGAAGGCTGTTCATGTTCTCGTGGATATTGTCGCCTTTTTTGAAAAGTTCCACCCACCTCGACAAACCTTCTCTTCCGTATGAAAAATCCTGGTGTTCCGGATTGGGGAGATGCGGCGTCATGCCGTCGGCGCACCATTCATAACGGATCGAAGACAGTATGTCTTCGACGTCTTCCGTTGAATTTTCACATATGTAGACAAGGCTTAAATCCGCAGCGTTACCGAGCTGTTTCAACGCCTCCGTGATGGCAGGTTCAAAATCGGGAAGTTTGAGAAGTATTTCAGAGCAGAATCCTATCGCCTCGAGAACGGTGTTCTGCCTTTGCAGTGTCTTTTCAATATCTCTTTTATCATTTATCTCTTTGACAAGACTGTCGTTCAACAGGTTCAGCTTTTCCGTCCTTTCGCATACCATTTGCTCCAGTTGCAGTTTGTATTGCCGGAGCTCGCCCTCGTCCCGCTTTTTCCCGCAACTCCCTTCGCCCTGTTCCGGACGCGGTTTGCCGTTTTTGCGGAACGTCAGGCGTAAAACATATAATCCGCAGATTATGAAGAACAATAATATTGAACCGACTGTCATGTCGAATGGCGTGTTTGGCATTGGAGTTTCTGTTTTATTGTTTCGGACTCGTCCGACAAGTCGGATTTCGATATTCTGATTTTGATTTCTGGATTGCGGGTGTGACCCGCCTCAGAGGTTCCCGTAAATGACAATTCCCGCATAACTTACAGTGTGGGAGTAATCACCGGTAAGTTCACCGCTGGTGGTGTATGCTGCCAGTTCCGGCATGAACGGCGAACCTGCGCAACCTGATGCTTTTTCAATTGTTTTCAAAAGAACCTTTATCGGATTGGCGCCGCATATTGTCGCGCCGGTTCCTTCCACGTAATCGGAAAACCCCCTGCAGTCGAGGCTGATGATTTTCTCCACGGCCCCTGTGTCGAGCTCCCTTAGTTTCTCAGGTATGTTTTCCGTGAAAGGCCTGTATCCGAACTGACGGCCGAAATGTGTGAAGTCGGAGCTTACAACCCACAGTGTTTCATTGTTCATGAAAGGATAGAGCACCTCTGAAATTTTTCCGGCAATTTCAAGATTGACATGGCCGCATACGACAGGCGCAATCGGCAGTTCCGGAAACAGAACCTGCAGAAAAGGCAGTTCCACTTCAAGGGAATGTTCCGGGATATGCACCTCGTCCCTTTCGTTGATCCAACGGCACTTCTTTCCGCGGATTTCATTTAACATTTTCTTGTCAACTGGAATGCAGCCCAGCGGCGTCTTATATGCATCATAGGAACTTAGCGCCAGTCCTTCAAAGGGGAAACTGTGCGAGGGTGAAATGACAATGGCCCTCTTATATTTAAAACTTCCAGCGGTTTTCAGGGCCTTTGCCGCAGTCTTTCCGGAGTAGACATATCCCGCATGCGGCACTATTACCGCCTGAACATATTTCCCGCGCCTTGCAACGGCGGAGCCGCCACCGGCAAGCATTTGTTCGATTTGGCGTCTGAGACTTTCAGGATCTGAGTCGTAAAACTGTCCTGCCACCGCCGGTTCCCTGACAGAATTTCCGGATTTCATGTTGAACCCTCCTGTTCTGAAAAAATCTCTTTTTCTTGCCGAAGCTTAATCTACCACAAACTCACAAAGACACAAATTCATAAAGTTTGAGAACAGGGAACGCTGATAAAGGCTTGACAAAAAAAGATTGGAGTTTAAATTTCCAGGACACCGCAATTTATTAACCGGAGGACTGTGAAATGAAGAAGCTTCATATCATGCTTGCCATGGCTTTTTTCTCTGCAATTTTGATGATCGCCGCCGACCAGCCCCAGATAAATCCGTTTGAAAAGTACGACAAGGATGTCAAAAAGCTCGAGGATAAGCTGGCAAAGGAAAAAGATGCCAAGAAGAAAAAGGCTATTGACACCGATATTAAGAGGGTTGAAGAAAGAAAAGACAAGGAACTGAAGAAGTGGACCACCCCTTTTGAGACAGAAAAGGAAAAACTCCTCGCAGAAATGGATAAGGCGAAGGAAAAAGACAAGAATGCGGACATGACCGTAAAACAGAATAGGGCCGACTATCTCGACAAGATGATCCAGTATTACAGTGATCTTTACGCAGGCAAGACGGCTGAAATGCCCAAAGATCCGGCGAAAACCCCTCCACTCAATCCTGCCAACAAGGATGCGGTGAAGTAGGAAACTCCGCCCATGGAACGCGGCTTTTCACTTTTTTCTCTTGTACCACAGATGACAGAGGCGTTTGCTGCGGACGCCGAACGGGAAGATTGCGAAGAACGCAAAATTGAGGATGATCCATGCCATCGAATGCCATTCGAATTTTCTTCCGGAGGTGACAGCCGGGATTTTCAGGATGATGAATTCCTTTCCTTTTTTCCTGCCCCACTTCCGGAGTTTCTTTGAAAATGATATTTCCTCCGAAGCGTAAAGCTCTTCGTCGAAGCCGCCGGTCTCTTTCCAGGCGTCTCTGCTGCAAAACAGGAAAGAGCCCGCCGCCATGGGATAGAATTTGACTATCGTGTTCCATGTCCGGAGGAGGATTTTCCCGGAGAACGGAATCCGCCTGTCAAAGGCGATTTGGGTTCCGCCGCCGCAGATGTTTTTATCTTCAAGGCAACCCAGCGCATCTTCGATGAGTTCCACCGGCACTGTTGTGTCGGCATTAACAAAGAAAAGGTATTTTCCGGAGGCGGCTTTTGCGCCGGAGTTCCTGGCTCTGGCGATGCAGTTCACCTTTTCAAAGACGACTCTTGCCCCTTTTGATCCTGCGAGATTCGCAGTGCCGTCGTCCGAGTTGTTGTCAACCACTACTATTTCGCCGTTGAAACGTCTGGAAAGTTTTTCTTTCACTGCAAGAAGGCTGTCAATGGTGTGGCCTATGTATTTTTCCTCATTGTATGCCGGGACTATGACTGAATAGGTGATGTCCATTTATCCTCTTCCTGTAGGCGGCCTGCCGACGATGCAGCAGTCGCAGTCGCCGTGGCATTTTCCGCAGTGTTTCCTGTAGACGTACATGGCGCCCTGGAAAGATGCGGAATCCATGATGATCTTTTTTAAACGCTGCGGCGGCATAAACCATTTGTGCGCGGCGATTCTGACAACTCTGTTCATCTGGGGCAGGGGCATGTGCATCCATGTGTCAAACGAGAAGTTCTTCAGCCGGATGTTCCGGTTGATTTCCGCATATGCATGGAGTGCGGGCAGGAGGACATTTACCGAGAGGTCGATCGTTCTGGATCTGCCGAGAACCGAGGACGGCTTTGAAGTTCTGGAAAAGAAGTTGATATAATCATCCCAGGTTTCATGGCTGCACTTGATTTCATCTGACAGGAAACGGGCGAATTCTTTTTCGGAAATTCCCGTTCCGGTTTTTCCGGAGAGAAAAGCGAGCGGAGAATTCGAGAAGAGTCCGAGCATGACGGAGAGTGCGGCGATTCTGCGTTCCGGCATATTGAGGGGGCGCACTCCGGCCTTTATCCATTTTATCTCTTTTCGCGCTTCGACCCTTGTCTCCCACCAGCTGCTCCATATTCCCTTCACGAAAGTTTTCATCTCGGGATCAAGCTCGGACGCGGCTGGATCCGGAAGAAAGCCCGACTCCCCCCAGAGTATTGACTCGGCGCGGGCGGCTGAATCGGCATCGTCGTATTCCGAATAGCGGTTGAAAAGTTCTATGAAGGATTCGCGGTTTCTCTTGTAGCCGCAGGCTTCGAACATGAGTTTTAAACATGTTCTTTCGGCGCCGGAACCGATCATTTCAGCTACAATAATGCGCGACTTTTCTTCAAATCTGGCCTTGCCTGCCTTCATGAAAAAATCATGAAGGGAATCATCTTCGCAAGACGAGAAAAAATCAACACATCTGCCGTTCGGGAATTTTTCGGATTCCGTCAGGGGGAATTCCGATATCATGTCCGGGTTGATTATAACAGAGGGTATCCCGGGCAATTGGTTTTTGTCGGTCTCCTTTTTGTCGGCGGGCCCTGTCACATGCAGGATGACTCCGTCGTAATTATTGTCGGTGTGATGCTTGTGTGCGTACCAGTCCGATGGAGAGCAGTGAACCTCGATGTCGCCTGTGATTTCTTTTCCGTCAATGATGATTTTTGCATTTTTGAAATCCGGCCCCTGCTCAAAGTTCCATGTGCCGGGATGGATGACGGTCATGACCCGGCTGTCATTTGTTTGCATCTGGGTGCCGTTTGCCATGTTGTTCCAGGCCGACTGCAGCTGTTTTTCCTTGAAAGCCTTGTCATTTTTAAAAAGTGTAGGCATTGCCTGACGTCCTTGATTTATTGCTTGTGAATGTTTATCTTACCTAAGTTTGATTGTAGAGGTGATTACGTGGGTGTCAGGTGTCGGGTGTCAGGATAAGAAGGCATAGTAATCAGATGACAGGTTATTTGCATTTGTTACTCCTTCCTGCACTGATGCCAGACACCTGAACACGCCAATTGCCGACTTTGGCAACTGGCTCAAGAAACAGTCTAATAATATTTAGCGTGTTGTGCGATTATGTCAAGCCGTATGAAAAAATATTTTGCATTAACATTGCTCTTTCTCGCCGTTAACGGCATGCGGGGCGCTGAAGCGGTGAATCCGCGGATAACTCCGGTTGTGACGGCGGTATCCGAGGTTTTGCCTTCCGTAGTTAACATCGGTACCGAGAAAATTATCTCAAGGGCGGATTCTCTCCGTGGTGAAAACGATCCGTACGAAAGCATGTTCAGGGATTTCTTTGCGGAGCAGGGGCAGGTGAAGACGACCTCCCTGGGAAGCGGAAGCTTCATAGATTCTTCCGGACTTGTCATCACCAATTCCCATGTTGTCAGCAGGGCAACAAGAATAACTGTCACTCTTGATGACGGAACCCAGTATCTGGCCAGGGAAATCGCAAGTGACGACTTCAACGACATTGCGCTCCTTAAAATTGAAGGGTTTCCTGAAGGCAGAATATTCAAGCCCATGAAGTTTGCGAAGGCTGATGATCTGATGCTGGGTGAAACTGTAATCGCCCTTGGCAACCCATACGGGCTCGGACACAGCATTTCGCAGGGGGTTCTAAGCGCGTTTGGGCGCAAGGCCGTATATCAGGGGAAAGTCATTTTCTCCGATATCATCCAGACGGATGCGGCGATTAATCCCGGCAACAGCGGCGGTCCGCTCATTAATCTTAGTGCCGAGATGATCGGCATGAGTACGGCAATATTCCGTGAAGCGCAGGGGATTGGTTTTGCCATTCCCATGGAGAGGCTTGAGGATGTTCTCGCAAAATGGCTGATACCGGAGCGGTTCGGCGAACTGTCCCTCGGAATTGTTCCCGGACAGAAGAAAAATGGCGGCTCCGGCATGGAATTTTTTGTCAAGGAAGTCATACAGGACAGTCCTGCGGCTAGGGCTTGGGTTAAAAAGGATGAAAGAATTGTGGAGATTGACGGAGTAAAGCCCGGCAGGTTGTTTGATATCAGCCTTAAACTTTGGAAAATAAAGACGGGGGATAAGGTGACTTTAAAAACCGCCGGTGGCAGGGTTTATTCTTTCAGGGCGGAGAAAATAAAGTACACGGACGGTCTTGAAATGGCGAAAGTCAAACTCGGTCTCGGCCTCCAGGGACTCACACCGCAGCTTGCAAAAGCTCTTGAATACCCGTTTGAAGGGGGGCTTGTCGTCAGCGACATTCCGGGCGGAGCGGAGAGCGTAAGCCGCGGAGACATTTTAGTGAAGCTCGGCGAAATAACAGTGAACGGCATTTCGGATGTCGCAAAAGCCCTTCAGGACAAGCATCACGGCGATGTAATGGAAGCCGTCTTTGTCAGCATAGTGAAGAAAAGAGACAAGTTTTACATAATGAAACGTGTCTGCGCGTTGAACGTGAAGTGACAAGTTGCTTGGGAGCCGTAAAGAAACAACTATATTTCTTTCTTTACGACTACTTAGGTGAGATGTCCGGATAGTATTTTTTCATGCATTTCGGGCAGAGTCCGTGGCTGAACTGGGCGTCAGTATGTCTTGATATGTATTCTTCGATCCGTTCCCAGCTCTCGTTGTCGTTCCTGATGTCGTGGCAGTGCATGCAGATGGGCAGGATTCCCTGCAGCGTCTTGATATGCTGATATGCTTCCTCGAGGGACTTGAGCCGCTCGGAGAGTTCAACCTGAAGGGTTATGAGTTTTTCGCCTAGTTTCACCCTTGCAATAAGTTCATTGGAGTCAAAAGGCTTTTCAATATAGTCGTTTGCGCCGGCGCGGAAAGTTTCAAGAACATCTTTCTTTTCATTCTTGGATGCGGTCAGGATTATCAGGTAGGGACTGATTTTCAACTTCTGTTCGCGTACCCTTTTGCAGATTTCTATCCCCTGGATACCGGGCATGATCCAGTCCAGGATCGCCAGTTTTGGCCCCTCGGGGTTGTTAAGGTGTTCCCACGCTTCGTTTCCGTTCTGGCAGGACACGGTGTCATATCCGTTCTTTTGCATGATGTTTTCAACAAGTCGTCTTGTTATAATGTCATCGTCGGCTACAAGTACTTCAAAAGGCATTTCACACGCTCCCGTATCCTCTTTTCCCGATTTCATTTTTGAGTATCTCAAATTCCGTTTCAACGGCGTCAATAAGACATCCTATTTCGCTAAAGTCGCCCGTCCGGGCCGTTTGTTCAAGCGACAAAGCGCTTTTTTGCAGGCTGTAAGCCCCGAAATTTCCAGCCGAACCCGTGACAGTGTGTGCTATATTCCGGATTTCCTCGGCATCCTTTTCCTTGCAGGCGTTTTTCATTGACTCAAAATGTCTCGGAGTGTCTTCAATGAAAAGGTTCACAAGTTCTTCAAAGAATTCCCTGTCCCCGGAAATTCTGTCCATCAGGGAATTTGCATCGAATATGACGCTTTTTACAGTTTCCGCTTCACCTTCTTTATCTTTCAACTGCTGTTCAGCGCGCTTATGTCCTGAAAACTGCATGGATATGGCTTCCGACAGGTCTTTAGGTTTGACGGGTTTTGAAACATAGTCATCCATTCCGGCTGCAATGCATTTTTCCCTGTCCCCCTTGAGGGCGTGTGCCGTCATTGCAATTATTGGAACGTCATGGTTAATGACTTTTGAATTTTTGTCGCGGATGATTCTGGTGGCTTCAAGTCCGTCCATCACCGGCATCTGGATGTCCATGAGTATCAGATCGTAGGTTTTGCTTTCGAGAATCCCGACGGCTTCCGCGCCGTTTGGAGCGATATCTGGTTTTATGTTCATTTTTGACAGAATTGCAATTGCGACTTTCTGATTGATCTCATTGTCTTCCACAAGGAGGACTTTTTTTGTGTCATGAATTTCCAATGCGCTTTTGACATCCTCGAAGCCTTCCCTGATCAGGGTGTTTTCACCGAGCAGTGTTGCAATGCAATCGAATAACTGTGATTTTCTCATGGGTTTGGACAATATCGCGGAGAACAGTTTCCCGTCCCTGTATTTCTTTTCAAAAGAAGGTCCGGCGGACGACATCATTACAAGTTGCGTGTCGCCGAGCAGCGGGTCGTTTTTGATCTCCTTGGCGAGGGATTCCCCGTCCATTTCAGGCATAAGCATGTCAAGGAACGCCAGATGATAGGGGGTTCCGGCTTTTTTCGCATTCCGCAGTGTTTTCAGGGCGGTTCTCGCATCCCCGACTTCATTGTGCGCGAATTCCCAGGAGGACAGCATGCTGTTCATTACAAGCCTGTTTGTTTCATTGTCGTCGACCGAGAGGATTTTCACGCCATGGAATTTTTCGAGCGGAAGGGTTTCGGTTTTTTTCTGAACCCTGTGTTTTTCAAGCGTTACAGTGAACCAGAAGGTCGAACCGTTTCCCTCATCGCTTTCAACGCCGATTTCGCCGCCCATCTTCTGGACCAGCCTTTTCGAAATCGAAAGTCCGAGTCCGGTGCCTCCGAATTTCCTCGTCGTGGATGAATCAATCTGTGTGAATGCCTTGAAAAGGGTGCCTATGCTGTCTTTTGAAATTCCGATGCCGGTGTCCTTCACCTCGAAATAAACCACGGCTTTGCTGCCGTCCTGGCTTCTGAGTTCGACTTTGAGGGCTATCTCTCCTTCCCTGGTGAATTTGACGGCGTTGCCGAGCAGGTTTATGAGTATCTGCTTAAGCCTTACGGCGTCGCCCCTGAAAAAGTTCGGAATTTCAGGGGATACGAGACAGTTCAGTTCAATGCCTTTTTCCTGGGCTTTGGTGACAATAAGGTCGAGGGCTTGTTCGATGACCGTGTTCAGATTGAAATCTGTCGCATCCAGCTCAAGTTTCCCGGCTTCTATTTTTGATAAGTCCAGAATGTCATTTATGATTGTCAGAAGTGACTCCGAACTCTGGCGTATGGTATCGGCGTATTTGCGTTGCTCTGGGGAAAGCTCGGAGTCGTAAAGAAGGGATATCATTCCAAGAATACCGTTCATGGGAGTCCTTATTTCATGGCTCATATTGGCCAGGAAATCGCTTTTCGCGGCATTCGCGTCCTCGGCCTCGATGGCAAGCATGTTGGCCTGGTGGATGCTCCTCTCAAGCTGTTTGTTGAGGGCGTCCGTCTCGTCTCTTGCAGTCCCGATTACGGTTTCAAACTGCTCGCGGAGAATGGCGGCACCGATAAGATCGGCTGATGAACGCAGAAGTTCGATCTCAGTCCTGGTCCATTTCCGCCGGACGGAAAAATCGTCAAATTCTATGAAGCCCCACCATTTGGAGCCGGCAAAGACGGGGATCACAAGGATTGATTTCACTTTGCCGCTTGCGAAAATTTTCTTCTCATTGTCGGGGAAGTCGTCAATTATGCCGGAGACCGGCATCCCTGATTCGAGGGCGGCTTTCCATCTGGAAAGTCCTGTTTCGTCTAAATCCCTGTCCTTGAGGACGGGATTTTTTAAATCCCCGCCAGCGTCGTCGGAGGACCATTCAAAGGCTGTCGCCGCAATTATCCTGTCATCACCGTCCCTGCGGTTCTGGAATACGCATATCCGGCTTGTCTCTACGGCTGTGCCCACCTTCCTGAGGATATCCTGTATGCAGTCATTCCAATGGTGTGTGTTGAGAAGCCTTTCCGCGGAAAAAGCCGCAGCCTCCAGAATATTGTCCTTTCTCTGGAGTTCCGATTCGTTCTGCTTCTTCTCGGTGATGTCGGTGAAACATTCAATCCCTCCGGTTATATTCCCTTTTTCGTCCTTCAGGACATCGGCGTTCTTGGATATGTTGACAAATATGCCGTCTTTCCTTCTGATCACGCATTCCCTGCCGAAAATCGGTTTTGGCACTTCTCCGGAGTAGAGTCCGCATTTCGCGCTGCACGGTTCAATCGCGAAAAGGGAGCACGCCTTTCCGATTACGTCGGAGGAATGATAGCCTGTGATTTTTTCCGCGGCGTCGTTCCAGCTTGTAATTGTCCTGTTCCTGTCGATCGTGAACATGCCGCTTGGAAGCACCTTGTTCAGGAGTTCGGCCTGTTCCTTTGATGCGAGAACGGATTTCTCCGCATTTTTGCGTTCCGTTATGTCGGTAGAGATGGACACGAACCTGCTGATATGTTTTTCGTCGTCGCATATCGGATTGAGAACTGTCATCCACGTTATCGTCGAGCCGTCAGCCCTCCTGCTTTCCGCTTCAAATGTGCACCGCTCCCCGCGGAAGACCCGTTTTACGGCCTCGTCAACAATCTCCCTCATGAAGCCTTCCGGCCATGCCTCCCTGAACGGCTTTCCGATTATCTCCTTTTCCGGAAGGCCTTTCACCAGAAGACCAGTATCGTTTATGGATATGCAGTTCCCGCAGTTGTCAAAGAGTTCGATGCAGTTCGGGGAGCCTTCGACAAGACTGCGATACCTATTCTCCGAGGATTTGACGGCAATTGAGTTTTCGAAGTTCTTCTGCTGGATCATGAAGAAAACTATCAGGATAAGGCAGATCATAAGCGTTGCAAGGATGGGAAGCATCCTCTGGTTTGCAACGGGCTTGCCCCAGTCAGGCGCCGAGATGTCGGTGCCGAGGACCGCCAGAACTTTTTTAGAGCCGGGTGCGGTTATCGGAACCAGCGCCGATATGAAGCTCCCCCATTCGTCCTTGGTTGGCCCCTCGGTGAATTCGCGCCCCGTCTTGAAGGATTCCCTGAGAAGGTCGCTCGCTTCACCATAGATTCTTCCCGGAGCGGAGGCGGGCGCGGCGGGGAATTTCTTTTCGGCGTCTGTCCGTTCAGGTTCGACATCCACATGGAAGAACACATTGCCCTCCCTGCAGCCCGTGAGGTACATGTACCTTATGTTCTGCTGGCTGTTCGCGATCTCTGTCAGCTTTCTTTTCAAGTCCTTGTATTCTCTGAGCTCGGCATCGGCGGGGACGCCTGCGAGATTCCGGAGTTTTTCCGGATCGATGGATGCCGTTATTGCGCGAGTCAGCGAAAGCAGATTGCCCCTCTGCTGGTCCTCCTCGCTGCTGCCGGCTTTTTTCGTGGCTATCCATCCGGCGATTATGAATACGGAGAGCAGGGCTGGAATGTAATACTTGGAATGGTATTTGTCCTTGATGGAGAATTCGACATAGGGGACGGTGATGCATTTCCGGTAGAAATAGCCGAAGCAGAAGCAGAGGATCAGGACAAGTACGGTGTTGAAGATGGCTACAGGAAAATGCACTGCCGACAAGAAGGTGTCTTCGTTAAGTGCGTCTGCGGGGAAAAACGGGGCGGGCGGCGGAACCGAGGCGATCGACACTCCAAGAAGGATCAGACAGGTCGCCGAGGTGAAAAGGGCCTTGTCCCCCTGGAACTTGGTCAATCTGGTCATTGACAGGATGTATGCTGCGAACAAGGCGCCCGGCAGGGCCATGAAATACCGGGATGTGGCCTCCAGACCTTCAATTCCCCTCGATGCCCCGGCAGCCACCATCCAGAAAAGAATTGCATACACCCATTTGCCCATGTTCTCCTTCCCTTTCTCCATTTCAAGGCCGGAGCGCCCGAATTCAAAAAGGGAGAAATAGGAAAGTATTGCAAGTGAAAGGACAACCACCCTGAAACCCTGCCCGGGATCATGCGACACTGTGACAATTTCAGCTATGCGGATTAGCCCCTGCGTAAAGGCGAAAAGAGAAAACCATTTCCAGCGGAGCAGACTGTTGTTGAGCATAAACGTCAAGGCCGACAGAATAATGAATGACAACCCGTACAGTAAGAGTATGTAATCCATCTGCCCTGTGAACAGTTCCGCCATTTTATTTCATGCCCGATATTTTAATCCGAGCCGATTGCAAAACTCCTTTTGCAATTGACTCAATTGTGAAGTTTCCTCTTCCAGGAATTTATCCGTTTGCGGACTTCGCGCGGACCGGTTCCGCCGGCGATTTCACGCTTTGACACGCTTTTGCCAGGATCGAAAAGCTTTGTGCATCCGATTGTCGCTTCCGGTATGATCCTCTTCATGTCTTCAAGGCGGACTTTGTCCAACGGGATTTTGTTTTTCTCGCACCATTTTACAAGCGAGCCGGATTTTTCATGGGCTTTGCGGAACGGAACACCGAGTTTTACCAGCTCCTCGGCCAGATCAGTTGCCATAAGGCCGGGATTCATGGCGCCGGCCAGCATTCTTTCTTTCCTGATTTTCATGGTTGCAATCATCGGGGGAAACACGGTGAGTATTTTAACAACCGTGTCAATCGAATCGAAAAGCGGTTCCTTGTCCTCCTGCAAATCCCTGTTGTAGGAGAGAGGAAGCCCCTTGCAGATTGTCAGGAGGGCCACCAGGTTGCCGTAAATCCTTCCGGTTTTGCCCCGGGACAGTTCGGCGACATCCGGATTTTTCTTCTGCGGCATCAGGCTTGAACCGGTGCAGAACGCATCGGCGAGTTCAATGAATGAAAACTCCTTTGACATCCACAGTATGATGTCCTCGCACAGTCTTGACACATGCATTGCGAATATCGCAAGGTCGGCAAGGAATTCACACTCGAAATCACGGTCGGCAACTGCATCCATGCTGTTTCCTGAAATATCGCGGAAGCCCAGGCTCTGCGCTGTCTTTTTCCTGTTGATTGGAAGAGTTGTCCCCGCGATGGCTCCCGAACCGAGCGGCATGACGTTTATCCGTTTCAGGCAGTCCTGGAGCCTGGACGCATCCCTGTCAAACATTTCAACATACGCCAGAAGATGATGCGAGAAAAGAACCGGCTGGGCGTGCTGGAGATGCGTGTATCCTGGCATTATCGCATCTGAATTGAGGTCGGACTGGGTCACGAGCGCCCTCTGGAAATCCCTTATGCCTGAAATTATCGAGAGCGTTTCGTCACCGAGATAAAGTCTGATGTCCAGGCACACCTGGTCATTGCGGCTTCGTGCCGTATGAAGTCTCGCCCCTTCATCGCCAAGAGATTTTATCAGGGCGTCTTCAATGTGCATGTGAATGTCTTCAAGCTCGCTTCTGAACTCGAAGTTGCCGCTTTCTATGCGCTTCCCTATCTTGTCCAGTTCGGTCTTGATTGATTTGGCGGTTTTGACGGGGATTATTCCGCTTCCCGCAAGCATTTCAACATGAGCCTTGCTCCCGGCTATGTCATGGCGGTAAAGCCTCTTGTCAAAGGACACTGATTCAGTGAATTCAACAAGTTCCTTTTTCTGATCGCCGCTGAATCGTCCGCCCCATAGTGCCATGGTTACCTCGGGATATTTTTGATTTTCGTTTTTCGTTTACTGAACTATTGTTCACTGATTACTGATTACTTGGCCGCTGGCAGTCAGTCATTAATTACAGCCCACCGGTCATTTATTCCCAGTCTATCAGCTGACGACTGGCGACCGACGACTCATCACTTCTTCACCACCGGCAGATCAAGATACAGATGCCTGAGCCTGTAGAAATAGTTGACTCCGGAATAGACGGTGACGGCTATGATGACCCATTTTGATATTTCCCACAGCCACCAGATCCAGGCGACATTGGTTATTTCAGCGCCTTTCCATCCGAGAACCCAGAAATATCCGCCGATTACAAGAAATGCCATCTGAAGCGAGGTCTTGAGTTTTCCGGTAACATCGGAAGGAATTACTACGCCTTTCCCGGCTCCCAGAAGCCTGAGCCCCGTAACCAGAAACTCCCTGGAAAGTACTATGACGGCAACCCATCCTTCAAGAATCCCCTTGTCGACAAGCATTATGAACGTTGTGGCCATGAATATCTTGTCCGCCAGCGGATCCATGAGCTGACCGAAATCAGTTATCAAGTTGTATTTTCTGGCAATGTATCCGTCAAGGACGTCGGTAAGTCCGGCGAGAAACGCAAAAAACAAACCGACGGCTTTCCAGGCCATTTGCCAGTCCGGAGGAAGTTTCGTGTCAACGTTGCAGATGACAAGGAAGATGAATATCATCACAATCCTCGCCATTGTTATCTTGTTCGGAAGATTCATTTTCAACACCGCCCGTTCATACTCATGAGAATTAATGTAACAAGAACGCGGTAACTTAACACGGATTCATGAACACTCAAAGGGCTGAACTCATATTTGTGGCAGGAAAGCGTGAAACGTGCGTGGGGTGTGTGAGCGCTTGTTTCACTTCAATATAATCTCCAATTATGTCCCTGTTTCCTCTATATCTTCTAAGGCTTCAAGAGACCAGACTACTTGATAACCCATTTATATGTTGGCAATTCATTTCACAAATTCAAGTTTAAGCATAATCATTTTTCTTATATCGAACGCC
>Ga0172379_10003162_pt1 | contig 26905 bp, 25 predicted proteins | sample GrowelOW334metaG_FD_119756 | JGI IMG/M metagenome (GOLD analysis project Ga0172379, IMG submission 119756) | Groundwater microbial communities from an aquifer near a municipal landfill in Southern Ontario, Canada - Groundwater well OW334 metaG | ecosystem: Environmental > Aquatic > Deep...
CATAAGATTTGGGCTTTCCCCCTAAAACATCCAGATTATCCTTTATCAAAAATATTTCAGCTCTGATGCTATCATTCGGACCATATATAATTCTAGATTTTAGTTCTCCTAATCTGACAAGTTTACGAATACTTTGAGATTTGATTCCAAAATAATAACTAAAATCATGCATCGAATACCAAGATTTGTCGTTCTTCAGAACAGAAACAGGGATAACGTGTTTATCTAGAGCTTTCTGGCAATGAATACACTTCATGCCCCGTTTGTCATACCATGTTTCTTGATAAGACATAGTATATTTACAGATTGGGCAGGTATATCCTTCCCCATCGTCCAAATGGAACCCCTTTGGTTCTTTTTTAAGCCTTTCATTCCTACGCACATCTCTCAAAGCTGAATCATAAAGCAGACGGACAAGCCCTTCCAAATTATGAGCCGCTTCAGATGCTTCATCAAAAGACATCTTCTTCTCGTTTTTTTTATTATAAATCTCTTGAAATTCTTTTATAGCTTTTTCTGGGAGTGACATAGGTTTAGGTTAGGTATCTTATTTATAATATATCTTACTGCATTTTCATAACATATTTCATTCTCCTCTTCATCCTCAGTAAAACTGATAGTAAAATTTAGAGTTCTGTCCTTATTTAATTTGATTTTGCCGACAGATATGTGCCCATATTTGGATTGTTTTTTTAGCATTTGTTTTTGTTTTAAGAAGATAGTGAAGTCTATTCTACTACATTCGGGATCTTCAGTTGCCTAGAGCAACCCCTTCAGATATAGTTGAGATGCGCATCGCAGACATATAGGTCAGAAGTGATTTCCAAAAAGCCCATCGGCTCCCGATCGTGGAGAGAGATGGGCAACCGGAAATCACGATTGGGAAAGCCTTCTGGCATACCGTCTGTGATGCGCACCGGTTGTCCATTTTTATGTAACCCGTAAATCAATTATGGAAATATCAGAAGCATCATTTCAGCTCCCAATAACAATAAGAGAAGTTGTCAACAAAGTTCACAAAAAACAGTATCTCTTGCCAGCAATCCAGAGGGAATTCGTATGGGAGCCAAAACAAATCACGGAATTATTCGACTCATTAATGCGTGGCTACCCAATAGGATCATTCTTGTTTTGGCAAGTAAGCAAAGACAAAGTAAACGATTTCCAATTTTATGAGTTTATACGGGATTATCACGAAAGAGATAATACTCACAACCCTAAAGCCAATATCACTGGTGAAGAAGGTATCGTATCTATTTTGGATGGGCAACAAAGGTTAACAGCCATATACATCGCACTAAAAGGTACTTACTCTTTCAAGCTGTATAGAAAGAGAACAAAAACAGATAAAGCTTTTCCAAAAAAGAAACTGTACCTAAATCTGCTATCGGAGTCCGATGTTTTTGCCATGAAATATGACTTTCGTTTTTTAACCGAGGAAGAAGCTACTAATTCAAACGATACCATTCATTGGTTCGAGGTCGGAAAAATCGTGGAATTTAACGGCTTTCTGGAAATCAACGCCTATTTGAGAAAAAATGATCTATTCAAAACCAAATTTCCCGAAGACTGCTTGTTCAATCTATTCGAAGTAATTACTCAAAAGAAAATAATAAATTATTATCTGGAAACATCTCAAGAACTGGATAAGGTTTTAAATATCTTCATAAGGGTAAACAGCGGAGGAACGATATTGAGCTACTCAGATTTATTACTCTCTATAGCAACAGCTCAATGGAAAACGAGAGATGCCAGAGAAGAAATCAACTCGTTCGTAGATGAAATAAACCAAACAGGTAACGGATTCACTTTTGACAAAGATTTCGTGTTAAAAAGTTGTCTAATCTTGTCAGACATAAAAGACATAACTTTCAAGGTAGACAATTTCAATTCGGAGAACATGGGAATAATAGAAGCCAAATGGGGAGAAATGATGCAAGCCTTAAGAATTGCCGTAGAACTGATTGCCAGCTTCGGATACAACTTCCAAACACTGGTATCTAACGCAACGGTTATACCCATAGCCTACTACATTTTAAAGAATGGAAATCCTGATAACTTCGTCTTATCGGGAAATTACCAAGACGATAGAACTAAAATCAAAAAATGGTTGATTCTGTCTCTCCTAAAAAGAGTATTCAGCGGTCAACCAGATAATGTATTTCGACCACTACGCAAAATACTCCAAGACTCTTCTAAGGGATTCCCGTTAGAAGAAATCGTTGCAAAATTCAAAGGGACGACAAAATCAATAATCTTCAATGAAGACGACATCGAATTTCTTCTTAATTCAAAATATGGGCAGAGCCATACATTCTCCGTGCTGTCAGTCCTCTACCCTACCTTGGATTTCAGAAATAGGTTCCACCAAGACCATATTTATCCAAGAAGCTTGTTCAACCCAAAGTTTTTGAGGAAAAAAGGGATTAGCGAAACAGATATAGATTTCTATTTGGATAATGTTAACAACATCGGGAATATTCAATTATTAGAAGGATTGCCAAATGAAGAAAAATCAAATCAAGAATTTGAAGAATGGATATTGAAATACTTTAAAGGTAACGAACAGGAACAAAAAGAATACATGCAAAAGAACTACATACCAGAAGGGCTTTCCATAGGATTTGATAACTTCAAAGAGTTTTTCAAGAAAAGAACTGATATATTGAGAGGGCAACTTAAAAGAAAACTAATTTAATGCTATCCAAATCCGATTACCTTCGCTACCTACAATGCAAGAAATGCTTGTGGCTCTATAAACACCGAAAGGATCTCAAACCAAAACCATCTACATCACAAGAAGCGATATTCGAGCAAGGGTACAAGGTGGAGAATTACGCACGCGAGCTTTTCCCAAAAGGTGTTGAGATTGAAGATGTGTTTTCTGATGGAGACAAGAAAACAAAGGAGCTAATCGCAAATGGAGAAAAGGTTATTTATCAAGCTTCAGTAATGGCGGAAGGGCTTTGGGCTATGGCTGATATTTTCATAAAGAACGGGAACAAATGGGATATTTACGAAGTTAAATCCTCAACCGAAGTAAAAGACGAACATATTGCCGACTTGTGTTTCCAGAAAATAGCTTTTGAAAAAGGTGGATTCAAAATCGGAGATACCTACTTGATACACATAAACAACGAATATGTAAAAAACGGAGAGATTGAGCCGAAGAAACTACTAACGATAGAAAAAATCACAGAGCAAGTCGACAATCTAAGAAACAGTATCGAAGTGGACATACCGAAAGCGATCAAAATAACCAAGGATACAGAAGAACCAACGATAAAGATTTTGAAACAGTGCAAAAAACCTTATGAATGCCCTTTCAAAGAATATTGTTTCAAGGATATTCCACCTTATTCCATTTACAATCTTACGAGAATAAACGAGAGAAAGCTGACAAACCTCTTGGACATGGGGATTATGGAAATATGCGATATACCTAATGATTTTCCGCTATCAACAGCGCAAGAGAATCAGATTTTAACAGCCAAGAGCGGGAAACCAATAATTGAGACAGGGAAGATAGCGACTACGCTTAAATCACTCCCCTATCCTCTTTATTTTCTTGATTATGAGTCGATTGCGCCAGCTATTCCGATTTACAATGGAACAAAGCCATATCAACAAGTCTGCTTTCAATACTCACTCCATGTGATAACAGAAAGCGGTACAGAGCATTACGAATACTTAGGAAATGGTGATAAAAATCCTATTCCCGACTTATTAAAAAGCATGAGGGGAAATATCGGAGATATAGGAGCTGTCATCGTTTGGAATAAAACATTTGAATCGAGTCGAAACAACGAAATGGCAGAGATGTATCCAGAGTATAAAGACTTTTTGGCATCCGTTAATGAGAGGATTTTTGACCTTATGGAAATTTTCAGTAAGCAATATTATGTTCATCCTGAATTTAAAGGCAGATACTCGATTAAGAAAGTACTCCCAGTAATTGTACCTGCACTTTCTTACAAGAACCTCGAAATACAAGAAGGCGGCACAGCATCGCTAAAATGGTTCCAGATCGCCAACGGAGAAATTACTGGAAGCGAGAAGGAAGAAATATTTAAAAACCTACTGAAATACTGCGAGTTGGATACACTGGCGATGGTAAAGATTTGGGAGAAACTTATTGCACAAACTCAACACCATTAATACAAGTAGGATCAATAAGAAAACCATTATCATTTAAGTCATGGCAGGATAGAGATTTTACTCTATATCCATGTTCTTCGTGATAGATCCTGCACATGATATCCCCTCTCTCCCTGATATTAGCAAGTACCTTCTTCCCCAAGAATGGAAACAATTCAAATCCAAGCATAATAAACTTGTTAACAAATAAGAATACTTAAATTATAAATTATTCAATCCCCTTTTACAACCCAACTAACAGATATGGTACAGCTAAATAATAGCTCGGTCTATTCTTCGCAAATCCCATCAAAAACCCCCATCCGTCTAAGCGCCTCATAAACATCCTCCCATAAACCTTCTGGCGTTTTTTTAGCATAGTGAGGAATGATATGAATTTTAATCCCTCTGTTTGTGGTATACACCACTTCGCCCTTACGTTTTTTAGGCATATTAATAAATTAAAAAATCACGAAGCGACAAACAACACAATCCACGCATAACGCAAACCAGCATAATACAAACCCGAAATACTAAAAACGCGATTCTCTCACCTATAAAAAAAGTCGAAAAAGTGGAAAAAGTTAAAAAACCTTTCTTGAGTTCGTCAACATTTACAAGAACTGTAAATTCATTGTGAAATAATAGTATTGCAAACAATTAAAAACAAATTAAAATCGCAAATGGAACAAGGCACTCTCGCTCTTTGAAAACCAGCAATAATTATACCCATATTTTTTATGTCGCTAAACAAAGAAAGCGTTACAGATTAGCGACAGTAGCAACTCAACTTTTACACAAAGTAGCCATAACGCTGGCTACGCACCTAGAAAGCTATTTATATCAAATGAATTCTAAGTAAACAAAATTAAATTATTATTATCAGAAACTCAAGACTTAAAGTCTTTATCATTTCCCAAATACTCTCCAGATAAGCAGAAAATAATATTTAAAATGTTAACTTCATTATTCGTTTCATATGAATAGCTTTTTTTATTTTCTAACATAAAAACACATGTCAAAACGGATCTCAGTAACATACATCCCTATCGAGAAAATCAAGATCGATAGTTACAACCCTAGGCGATGGAGCCAAGCCCAACTTAATCATCTCATGAGAAGTATAGATCGATTTGGGATGCTCGACGCCCTGATAATAAATGTAGCAAGCGGTAGGAAATTCGTACTTATCGGAGGACATATGAGACTCGCGGCATTGAAAGCACTCGGATACAAAGAAGTGCCTGTAGTTTTTGTGGACATACCAGACATAGAAAAGGAAAAAGAATTGAACATCAGGCTTAATGCAAACACAGGTTCGTGGGACATCGACCTTCTGAAAGACCTCGGGATAGACATCTTAACAAAAGCCGATTTCGATTGCGGAGAGATAGACGGAATGTTCAACGATGTACTGACAATCGAAGACGATGAGTTTGATGTCGCAAAGGAGCTGGAAAAAATAAAAGAACCCAAGGCAAAGGAAGGAGACCACTACCTACTCGGGAAGCATCATCTGATTTGCGGAGACAGCACAAACCCAGAAGTCGTGAAGAAAGTAACCGATGGAACGCAAATCGACATGATAAATTCGGACAGTCCATACAATATCAAACTCAACTACAACAAAGGGATTGGCACCAAAGGAAAGTACGGAGCAACCAAATGCAACGACAACAAGTCAGACACAGAGTATCGGAAGTTTCTTAAGACAACATTGTCGAACGGACTATCAGTATGCAAGAAGGATGCACACATATTCTACTGGTGCGACCAAAAATACATCGGCATGATTCAGGATATATATGCGGAACTCGGCATCAATTTTAAAAGGGTATGCCTTTGGATTAAGAACTCCAGCAATCCAACTCCTCAAATCGCATTCAATAAATGTTATGAACCCTGTGTATACGGAATAACTGGAAAACCCTATCTCTCAAAGTCAAAGAATTTCAGCGAGATCCTAAATAAGGAGATAGATTCAGGTAACCGAACCATAGACGACATACTCGATTTACTCGACATCTGGCTCGTAAAAAGACTCCCAACTACAACCTACGAACATCCGACCTCGAAACCGCCTTCTCTCTACGAGAAAGCCCTCCGACGATGCTCCAAGCCTGGAGATGCCGTGCTAGATCTATTCGGAGGAAGCGGAAGCCAGCTCATAGCGTGCGAACAGTTAAAGCGTATCTGTTACATGGTCGAACTCGACCCAGTTTTTATAGACTTAATAATCAATCGATATGAAAAACTCACAGGGCAAAAAAGCCGAAAACTCAATTAAGCCAGGGACGATATTCCAACTCGGGGATCACAGACTCGCATGTGGCGACTGCACCAATCCGAACCTATTATCAGCACTGATTGGCAAAGATAAAGTTTCTCTGATATCAACGGATCCGCCTTACGGCGTAGCATATGTCGAATCAAAGCTTGGATTCAGCGAATCTATCAACCACAAGGTGATCGCAAATGATCAATTTCAATCCGACAAAGCATATACGGGATTTACAAAGGAATGGCTCGAAGCAATTAAGCTGTATTTTGCCACAAAAAACTCCGTATACATTTTCAATTCGGACAAAAAAATCTTCGCGTTAAGAGAAGGGATCATTCAGGCAGGTTACCATTTTGCTCAACTCCTTATATGGGTAAAAAGTCAGGCTGTTGTTGGCAGGCTGGATTATCTCCCACAGCACGAGCTTATCGCCTACGGCTGGTATGGTCGGCATTCTTTCAAGAAGTCCAAGGACAAAAGCATTCTTTTCTGTCCCAAACCAGAAAAGAATATTCTACACCCTACCATGAAGCCGATCAGTCTATTACGCAGGCTCATCCTAAACAGCACTGACATTGGTGAATATGTTTTTGATGGTTTTTCTGGTTCAGGTTCAACACTCATAGCTTGTGAGCATGTTAAGCGAAAATGCCTGGCTGTTGAGCTAGACCCTGAATATTGCCAAGTAATCATGGATAGATTTGAGAAACTCACAGGTATAAAACCAAAACTTTTAACCCAATTAACAGATGAAAAATGACAAAATTACAAAACGGCAAAAGGAACAAAAAGAGGCAATAATTCAAAACCTCGAAAAGATTCCAATTATCCAAGTTATATGCGAAAAACTTGGCATTAGTAGAGCTACCTTTTACAGGTGGAGAGAGTCAGATCCCGACTTCGACAAGAGGGTAAAAGAAGCCCTAAACAAGGGCATATCGTTAATAAACGATCTAGCAGAAAGTAAATTGCTGGCGAACATTCAAGACCAGAATACAACCTCAATCATATTTTGGCTCAAAAATCATCACTCAGCGTATAGAGAGAGGCTCGAAGTTTCAACCAGCCACAATGAGGAAGAAGAAAACCTAACCTCAACTCAAGAAGCAATCGTAAAAGCGGCTATGAAAATAGCCAAAAATTATCTATTACCTAACCCCAACACAAATGGAGCCTCAAATGACGAATCAATCGACCCCACAAGTAATAGCGAACATGGTCGCCAAGGACCCTGCAGTCAGGAAAAAACTAGCTAAAGAAAGTCATCTTTGGTTTACAACAATCTATTTTAAAGACCATACCAAATATGACTTTGCGGATTTTCACAAGGATCTATTCAGAATTACGGAAGATCCCGATCTAGATCTGGGAGTTATAACCGCATTTAGGAACTCCGGGAAAAGCACGATATTTACACTTTCCTATCCGATATGGGCAATTATCGGAGAACCTCAGAAGAAATTTGTCATGATCGTCACATTAACTCAAAGGCAAGCAAAACAAATCATGACAAATATTCGAACCGAACTGGAAACAAATGTCACGCTGAAAAAAGAGATCGGACCGTTTGAGAGCAAAGATACCGAGTGGGGAGCGTATTCCATCATACTCAACAGGCACAAAGCGAAAATCATGGTCTTGTCTATGGAACAATCTATCCGTGGTATTAGGCATGGAGCAAATAGACCTGATTTAATCATACTTGATGACGTCGAAGATCTGGCAACCATAAAAAATCCCGATATACGAGATAAAACATGGGATACTGTCACAAGTTCAATACTCCCTGCTGGATCTGAAAATCTGAAAGTAATTGTGATCGGAAGCAAATTACATGAAGATGGAGTAATTATGCGATTCAGAAAAGAGATTGATGCTGGTATAAGAAAAAAAAGCAGATATATCGAAGTACCGATAGTTTATTCTGACGGAAGAATTGCATGGCCAGATCGTTTCAAAACAATGGACGATGTTGAACAGGAGAAACGACTTAAAACAGGTGGCAATGAATCTGCATGGAGACGCGAATACTTAAACGAAATTGTTAACGCAGAAGATGCAATCATTTTCGGAAAGGATATTCATCGCTACAAAGATCTACCGCCATTTGATAGCAAGAATGAATTCAGGTTTATAGCGCTATCTGTAGACCCTGCAATTTCAACAAGCTCAACCGCAGATTGTACGGCAATTACAATCTTGGTCGTACATGGCTACGCAGAGAGGCTGAGAATCAGGATATATACACCAATTATAAATGAAAAACTTGAAGGTCCCGATATAATTAAAAAAATCAAAGGATTATATCTCGACTTTGAAACAAGGTTTAAGGTCAAACCAAAAATTTTCATTGAAAGCGTTGGTGGATTCATACATGTATCACAATCCTTAAAAAGAGAACGCTATAATGTTGATGCTATACCTGTAAAAGAAGATAAGCGAACTCTACTAGAATCGATACAGGGATGTATTAAGGATGGTACGGTATTATTCCCAGAAAAAGGATCTGAAGAACTTGAACGGCAACTCCTGAATTTTGGAGCAGTTAAACACGATGATTTGTGCGATAGTTTAACGATGGGCGTAAGAACTATCATAGAAATGGATCACGAGAAAGCAAGTTGTGGAGTCGGATGCGTACTCAACAATGGCGATATAATGATTAACGGAGTAGTAACGGCACAGGCAAAATATTATTACCTGAATGGCTACCATACTGAACCAATTGAGGAATATTATCGACGACTCCAAAAACTCAATGATGAAGGATGTTTCTTATAATAATTCTTCCACCTTGCCTAATGTTGCTCTTTGGCATGTTGAATGCAGTTATGACTAGATTAGATTCCACCGTTGCGTCATCTCTTGTATAGATTTTATAACCTATAAAAACTATGCAAACCGAGGTGACGCAACCGTTAGGGAGAATTCAAAACCTCAATTACTCCCCTCCCTTGCAAAAAGCGGTAAAGTACTGCTTGTATGCAAGAAAATCTTCCGAGGATGACGAGAGGCAAGCTTTATCCATAGACTCGCAGATAAAAGAGATGCTCGCGTTAGCGGAGAAAGAAGGACTTGAAGTGGTAGAAATACGCAAAGAAGCACACTCGGCCAAGGAATCAGGAACAAGGCCTATATTCAAACAACTACTCGACGACATAGGTCGTGGTATGTTTGATGGAATTTTGACTTGGGCGCCTGATCGCCTTTCGAGAAATGCCGGGGATTTGGGAAGGATAGTCGACTTCATGGATCAAGGAATGCTTACAAATATCAAGACTCATGGACAACAGTTTTCAAACAACCCAAACGAGAAATTCTTACTGATGATTCTCTGTTCGCAGGCCAAGTTGGAAAACGACAATAAAAGCATCAATGTAAAAAGAGGTCTCAGAACAAAATGCGAGATGGGGATACGGCCAGGGTGCGTACCATTAGGTTACAAACTCATCCGCAATAGCGAGAATTTAAGAGAAGCAAGTACTATCGTGGTAGATGAAGAAAGGGCTCCGTTCGTTAAAAAGATGTTCGAGTATGTGAACAGTGGTTTAAGTGGTCATCAAGTCAACGAATATCTAACAGATGAAGGGTTCAGGACAAAAAGTGGAAAACCTGTAGCATTAAGCATGACATATAGAATCTTTAAAGAGACCTTCTACTACGGTGAATTTGAATATCCGAAAGGAAGCGGAAACTTGTATAAAGGGGCTCACACTCCCCTAATCTCGAAAGAAGAATTTATTGAAGCAAATAAAAGACTCGAAGTTCCAGCCAAAGGCTTATGGGGACGCAAAGAATTCTACTTCAAGAAGCTATTCAAATGCGGGCACTGCGGATCGGGGATAAGTGCAGAGGAAAAAGTAAACAGATATGGTACCCTTTACACTTACTATAAATGCAACAGGATGAGCCGAAGCCGATGCAGATCAAAATACATATCAGAAACAAAACTAATCGAATCCATCGCAAAAATGGTTGTTCAAATCAAAGGAGACCATCTACATTTAGAGAGAAAACTCGCCAAAGAGATTGAGAAATTTACTGAGCTTCAAAAGATAGCAACGGGGAAAGAAACAGGCATCACGATAACAACTGAGGCTTATCTGCAATACATCTTGAAAAACGGTTCCAATCAGGAGAAAAGGAGCATTCTTGAGTATCTTGGACAGCTGTACTTGAAGGATGGAGAGGTAAAAACTGATGAAGGGGCCTCGGCTATTTAAGACGGATAAAATAAAGCCATTTCGTATAACCAGCTGGTTTTCGTGTTTTATACGAAAAGGTTTTAGATGTATTATCAAATCAAGCTACTAATTTGGTGAATTAATTTCATAAATTCATGACCGACTCAAAAAAAGACTTATCCGAACAGGATATCCGTACAAAATACATCTCCCCAGCAATCAAGCAATCTGGATGGGATGAAATTACACAGTTGCGTGAAGAAGTTTATTTCACAGCAGGACGAATAGAAGTAAGAGGCAAAACTATAAAGCGTGGAAAAGCAAAAAAAGCTGACTATGTCCTTTACTACAGAAACAACTTCCCTATCGCCATTGTTGAGGCAAAAGACAACAACCATTCGGTAGGAGATGGAATGCAACAAGCGATGGAATATGCGGCTACCTTGGACATCCCTTTCGCATATAGCTCAAATGGAGATGGCTTTTTGGAACATGATTTTTTGACTGGGAAAGAAAAACAATTGCAAATGCACGAACTACCTTCTCCAACGGAACTTTATAATCGTTATGCTGAGAACTTAAAGATTAATGAACCTACTCAGAAAGTTATGGCTAGCCCATATTATTCCGACGGTTCAGGAAAGATTCCTCGTTACTATCAACAAATTGCCATAAATAGAGCCGTAAAGGCTTTTGCAGATGGGCAGAAAAGAATTTTATTAGTCATGGCAACCGGTACAGGAAAAACTCTTGTTGCAGGTCAAACAATCTGGAGATTGTGGAAAGCTGGATCGGCTAAACGCATCTTGTTTTTAGCTGATAGAAATATTTTGGTGGATCAAACGATGACGAACGATTTTAAACATTTTGGCGACAACATGGCCAAGTTGTCGGCGAAACATGGTTCGATCGAATATCAAGATAAACAGAACTTGGCGATTGGAGGTAAAAGTAAAAAAGTTGATAAAGCCTACCAAATTTATCTCGGACTTTATCAGTCTTTAACCAGTAATGATGAGGTCGATGATGTTTTTAAACAATTTTCTCCTGATTTTTTCGATTTAATAATAGTGGACGAGTGTCATCGTGGAAGTGCGGCAGAAAATTCCGCATGGCGCAGAGTTTTGACATATTTTTCATCAGCAACACATATTGGTTTAACCGCTACTCCAAAGGAGACAAAGGATGTTTCTAATATTGAATATTTCGGGGAGCCTATTTATACATATTCGCTTAAACAAGGTATCGATGACGGCTTCCTTGCTCCTTATAAAGTGGTACAGATCATGCTTGATAAGGATGTTGGAGGTTATAGACCGAGTATTACTGACAGAGACAGAGAAGGTCGTGAAATTGAAGATAAAGTTTACACCACTAAAAATTATGATAGAGACCTTGTTCTAACCGAACGCACTAATACAGTTGCCAAAGAGATTACACGATTTCTGCAAGCAACTGACCCATTTGCAAAAACAATTGTCTTTTGTGTGGATATTGATCACGCCGAGCGCATGAGGCAGGCGTTAGTAAATGAAAATGCCGATCTTGTAAAAGAAAATCGTAAGTATGTAATGCGCATAACTGGAGACAACGAAGAAGGGAAAGCCGAATTGGATAATTTCATCGACCCTGAAAATCTTTATCCAACAATTGTTACAACAAGTAAGTTAATGACAACAGGAGTTGATGCACAGACCTGTAAAGTGATTGTTCTGGATTCAAATATCAATTCAATGACAGAATTCAAACAAATCATCGGCCGTGGCTCACGCATTAAAGAAGAATTCGGAAAAACACATTTCACCATTCTTGATTTCCGCAAAGTAACCGAGCTTTTTGCTGATCCAGACTTCGACGGAGATCCAGTACAAGTAAAAGAGATTAAAGAAGGAGACGAATTCGTGGACGACAAGACGCAAGTTGATCAAGGTATGGATCAAGAAGAGGATGAAATTTTCACGGAAAAGCCAATGATTATCGAAGGCGGTGAAATCGTCGAAGGGAAAAAAGAAAAAGTTTATGTTGATGGAGTACCAGTTAAACTGGCTTACAAACAAACGCAGTATTTGGGAGCTGACGGCAAATTAATAACCGAATCTTTAAAGGACTACACCAAGAGAAAAATTTTACAGGAGTACTCTTCACTCGATGATTTTATAAATAATTGGGACAAACATAAAAAGAAATACTTTATTTTGGAGGAACTAAGTCAACAAGGAGTGATGCTTTCGGAACTGCAAAAAGATATTGGTCATGACTTAGACCCGTCCGATCTGATTTTGCATGTAGCTTTTGGAAAAAAGAAATTAATGACCCGCAAGGAAAGAGCCAATCATGTTCGCAAGAAAAATTATTTTGATAAGTATAGCGAAAAAGCTCGAGAAGTTTTGGAAGCATTGCTAGATAAATATGCAGACGAAGGACTACAGCATCTCGAAGATATCAATATTTTGAATGTTCAACCTTTTTCGCAGTATGGCTCCCCTATCGAGATTATTCACGAATTTGGTGGACGCGATCAGTATCTACAGGCGGTGGAAAGTCTTGAGAAGGAAATTTATGCTTTTTAGATCTTTAAAAATGAATAAAAAAATAAATTTCAATGTTAAACAAAAAATGATCGCTCTTTCTGGCGCATGTTTCTGGTTTTGGAGTAGCTTTCATAATTTCCTAAAAAGTTGCGGAGTTAATCAACGATTATTGGATAAATATCCTCAGGGTATATTTACCAAATACAGTGCGATGACGAATATTATCAACGACTTAGAAGAATTAAATAGAATCGATATCATTCAACAAATGATTTCAACTTTTTTCCAAATGAAATCTCCAATTGACGGGAAGGACATTTTGGACGATATAAAAGCAAAAAAACTTCTAGCTGAATTTAAAGAACTGGTTGGTGACGACCCTATAGAGATAGCTCTTCAGAAAAAAGAAACAGAAGAAAAAAGGAATTTAGCTTCTCAAGAGAGAGAGGAACAAAATTTAAAAATGGAAAAGATGGAATCCTTAAAAAAGGATTTCTCAGCAATGTTTCAAAAGACTGATAAATTACAAAAAAGAGGGTTTGATTTAGAATCTTTATTTTTTGAAATATTAGAATTAGAGGAATTTGAATTTAAAAAACCATATAAGTCTGACGGGGAACAAATTGATGGCCATTTTAAGTATGAAAAGTTTGATTATTTGGTCGAAATTAAATGGACAAACGAGCCAAGCAAACAATCCGATCTTTCAGTTTTTGATGGAAAAATAAAGAATAAAGCCCAAAGCACGAGAGGATTATTTCTAGCTATTAATGGTTTTGATCAGAATTCAATTATTAAATTTTCCGGTAACAGCCCACATATTATACTAATGGACGGACAAGATTTAATGCACATTTTGGAAGGTAGAATTTCATTTTTTGATTGTATGAAGGCTAAAGTAGATGCTTTAGTTCGTAATGGTAAAATCTTTTTTAAAATAACCTCATGAGCAATTTATCAGGGATTATCAAATCCATTCAAAACATCATGCGTGAAGATCAGGGTGTAGATGGTGATGCACAGCGACTTTCACAGCTTTGCTGGATGCTTTTTCTGAAAATCTTTGATGAAAAAGAAGCAGAAAGGGAAATTTTAAACCCAAATTACAAGTCGCCAATCCCAGAAGAATTGCGCTGGAGAAATTGGGCGGCAAATGAAGAGGGAGTGACTGGCGATGATCTTCTTAACTTCGTCAATAACAAGCTTTTCCCCACCTTTAAGGAGTTTCCATACACGGCGAAGGATAATGAGGCAGGTTTCATCGTAAAGGCCGTTTTTGAGGACAGTTACAACTACATGAAGAGCGGTACTCAAATGCGTAAGGTAATCAACAAACTTAATGAGTTGAATTTCAATCGCAAAGCAGACAAAGACCAGTTTGGACATATTTATGAGGAATTACTTCAAAGTCTTCAAAGCGCAGGTAATGCTGGCGAATTCTATACCCCAAGAGCGCTGACTAACTTTATCGTGGAGATGGTTGATCCGAAGCTTGGAGAACATGTTTTCGACCCTGCTTGCGGTACTGGAGGCTTTTTAACCTCAGTGATTGAACATTTACGCAAAAGCGAAGTACATACTGCCGAAGATGAATCATTAATAAAACAGACTGTGCAGGGCGTAGAGCTTAAATCTCTTCCACACATGCTCTGCGTAACCAATATGATCTTGCATGGAATCAATGCCCCAACCAATATTCTGCATAATGATTCACTGTCACGACCAATCAAAGATATTTCTCCATCTGAACGCGTAGATGTAATAGTGGCTAATCCACCTTTTGGAGGAAGTGTGAAGGATGGAATTTTGGCTAATTTTCCTAAAAATTTACAGACAAAAGAAACGGCTGATTTATTCTTGGTGCTCTTTATGAAACTTCTGAAGCCGAATGGCCGTGCTGGCATTGTATTACCAGATGGCTCTCTGACTGGTGAAGGTATTAAAGCAAGAATTAGAGAACAATGGCTTACAGAATGCAATCTGCATACAATTATTAGGCTTCCAAATTCCGTTTTTGCTCCTTACGCTGGTGTAGCAACGAATTTGTTATTTTTTCAAAAAGGCGAACCTACGAAAGAAATTTGGTATTACGAACACCGTTTGCCAGAAGGAGTGAAGGCTTATTCCAAGACAAAGCCAATTAATGTGAAGGAGTTTGATCCAATAAAAAAATGGTGGGATAACCGTAAGGAAAGTGATGTCGTCTGGAAAGTTGGTATAAAGGATATCGAAGCCCATGGCTGGGGTTTGGATATTAAAAATCCAAATAAGAAAGATGAAACAATTGATCATTCCAGTAAGGAGCTAATTGCGATGCTGGAGGCTTCCTTCGCTGAGAGTAAGCAAATTTTAGAATCTATTAAATCTGAATTATGAGTGAGTGGGGTACCGTTAAAATTGGAGAATTTCTTTTTGAAAGACAAGGCCGGTATAAACCTGATGATAAAGCAGTTGCTAATTTGCCAAGAATTGAAAAGATAGATTTTATGGGAAAGTTTTTTATTGGGAAAAAACTTTCTAGGACAGATATGATTATGATTAAAAAAGGAGATTTTGTGATTTCAGGAATCAATGTGTCAAAGGGGGCAATGGGGATTTATCGAGGAGGTGAAGATGTTACCGCGACTATTCATTATTCATCATACACTTGTGATAAAAGCCGGATAGATATTGATTATTTTGAACATTTTCTGAGAAGTGCTGAATTTACTAAGCTCTTGAAAGAACAAGTAAAGGGAGGTATTAAAACCGAGATAAAAGCAAAACATCTTTTACTACTCGAAATAAATTTACCTGATTTAGATACACAAAAACAGATCGCAAAAAAACTTCATAAAATTGAATCGAAAAATAAAAAACTTGCTTCCCAAAACTTACTCCAGAAATACCAACTTATCCTTCTCCGTCAATCAATCCTGAAAGATGCTATCTCTGGTAAACTTACTGAGGACTGGCGTAAAGCAAATCCTGATGTTGAGCCAGCAAGTGAGCTTTTAAAGCGAATTAATCTCGAAAAAGAAAGGTTGATTAAAAAAGAAAAATTATTACCATCAATTGAAGCAAATGAAGTGACTTTTGAATTACCTAAGGGGTGGGAGTGGTGTCGATTGGGGAAAATCACAAAATTGATTACTGACGGCAAGCATGGTGATTGCAATAATAATCCTAGTTCTGGATTTTATTTTTTATCAGCTAAAGATGTTCAAAATGGAAAACTAATATATGAAAATGCTAGACAAATTACTGAAGAAGATTTTAGTGAAGTTCACAAGAGAACCAATCTAGAAGTTGGTGATATTTGTATGGTAAATACAGGCGCAACTATCGGGAAGATTGCTATTGCTCAAGAAAACGAACTAACTCAAAGAACAACTTTTCAAAAGAGTGTCGCAGTTATTAAGTTGATCAAGCTAGGTGTTTTAAATAATTTCGCAGAGTTGGTTTTATTGCGTTTCACAAAAGACTTACTTAAAACTTCAAAAGGAAGTGCTATTAACAACTTACTATTGGGGGATCTAAAAAAAATGCTTTTTCCTCTACCTCCAGTTGCAGAACAAAGGGCAATAGTTGTAAAAGCTGAAAAGCTTATGGGGTATGTATCCGAGCTTGAGAAAAAAAGTGCGCAGCATGCAGATAATGCTCTGGTTCTTATGAAGGCATTTTTGGCAGAGGCGTTCAAATCATAATTCTAAAAAATATTATTATGAAGATTTCTAAAATCGTCGTCGAAAATTACAGATCAATTCAAAAGATTGAAATAGACATAGGCAAATTCTCGATTTTTGTCGGTCAAAACAATCATGGGAAAACGAACTTTTTCGAAGCAATAGAATGGTTCTATACGGCTAAGTCGTCGGAGACTGATGAGCATTTTAATAGAGACGAATCCAACAAAATAAGCGTTGAGGTAACTTTTGACGATGTAGTTGATTCTGATATAGGCAAACTTGCCACTGAAGCCAATAAGACAAAGATTAGAACAATGCTCAATGGCTCAACATCTTTTTTAGTTGTTAAAACCAGTGTCGACCATAAGAGAAAATATATTGTTGCAGGGGAAGATAAAGGAAATCCATCAGGTTTTGATACAGTGATGAACGAGTTTTTGCCGAAGTTGGAGTATATAAATACCAAAATATGCCTTGCTGATGTTTCGAAATACAAAGATAAAAATCCCATTGGGACAATGCTTTCTGGCGTTTTAGCCACGATTATCGAGGGGTCACAAGATTACATCGCTTTCAAAGAGCAATTTGCAAAATTATTTGATAACGCCGATTCAGAGGTAAGAAAAGAGCTGAATAAGCTCGGCACTCGGGTTGAGATTTATCTTCAAAAACAATTTCCAGATGGAACGAAAGTAAAGTTTGGAGTTAATCCGCCACATTTTACAGATTTGCTAAAAAGTTTTGATACGAGTGTGGATGATGGGATAGTAACAAAGGCCGAGGATAAAGGTGATGGCATGCAAAGAGCAATAATGCTTTCTATCATTCAGGCATTCGCAGACTATAGAAAAGAACAGAGTGGAGGTGGAACATTTTTATTTATGATCGATGAAGCAGAATTGCATCTCCATCCATCTGCCCAAAGAGCGCTGAAGAAAGCCTTACTGGACATTTGTCATGCCGATCAAGTCTTAGTAAATACCCATTCGTCGGTTTTGGTGGTTGATGATAGTAAATTTCAAAAAATATTTAAGGTGGAAAAACGTGATCGTATTACATTTATTGAACCAATAACAGTTACGGACAAGATAAATGTTATTTTCGAACTGTTGGGTGGAAGTCCATCGGATTTACTGATGCCTCGTAATTTTTTGATTGTTGAAGGTAGATCTGAATTTGTGTTTTTAACAAAGATTATTAGCAGGTTTTATCCTGAAAAATTTTCAGGCATAAAAGTTCTATTTGCTGGCGGTGATCTTGATGAACAAGAGCCTACACTTTTAGCAGTACATAAGCTATTTAACCCTCTTGCTGGTTCGGACAATCCAATTTACAAAGAAAAAGCAGTTATCTTGATCGACAAGCCAAACTCTGATCAACAAACTAAATACAATTCCTTTAAAACTGGGTATCCTTATCTTTTCACAAAAGGCCAAATATTTGAACTCGATAAAGAAAGTCTGGAAGAATATTACCCTTCACCGCACACGAAACAAAAAGGAGAAATCGCAAACGATCAAAAAGTGAATTATGCAAAGGATGTTGCTGAAAAAATTACTCAAGCAGAATTTGAAAGTAATATGAAAATTATGTTTGAAGCTCTGGAATGCAGCAACAATAAAGCATTTAACCCCAAATAATACATATGGCAGACCAAACAATCACATGTCCGAAGTGCAAAACCAAAATTCCTCTCACTGACACTTTGACAGGAGAAATCAGGGAACAGCTTAAAGTAGAAATCGAAAAGGATGTTGCTCTTCGTGAAAAAGCTGTTGCGGAAGGCCAGAAAAGCATAGATGAACAAGTAAGTAAAAAGGTTGACGCTGAAAAGGCTAAAATTATGGCTACGGCCAAAGAGGAAGCAAGTAAGAACAATGAACTGGAAATGCAAAATTTGAAGAAAGCAGATGAAGAGAAAGGGAAAGAACTTGAAGAGATGAGAAAAAAGGCTATTGAATCTATGGATAAGGCGCGTGAACTTGAAACGAAAGATAAAAATCGCGAATTGGAATTTGCTAAAAAAATGGATGAGGCGACCAAGAAAATTGCAGAACAGACCAAAATTGAAGCCGATGATGCTTCGAAAAAGAAATTGCTTGAAAAAGATACAACTATTGCACAAATGCAAAAAGCTCTTGAAGAGGCTCAGCGCAAAGCCGAGCAAGGTTCGATGCAGACTCAAGGTGACGCACAGGAAACAGACCTTAAATTAGCGCTTCAAAGCGCTTTTACAACTGATACTATTGAGGATGTTCCTACTGGAATAAGAGGTGCAGATCTAATCCAAACTGTATTTTCATCTATGGCTCAGAAACAAGGCGTTATACTTTGGGAATCAAAAAACACAAAGGTCTGGAATGCCGAATGGGTAAAGAAGCTAAAAGATGATCAAATCAACATAAAAGCCGATGTTGTGATTATTGCAACGCAAGTTTTACCGGAAGGAATTGAAACATTCGGTTTTAGGGACGGAGTTTGGATCACGGCTTACAAATATGCGTTACCGCTAGTCGGAGCCTTACGCTATCAACTTTCCGAGCTAAGTAGGGTAAAACAATCGGTTGTGGGAAAAGACGCAAAAATGGAGCTTTTATACAATTATTTGGGCGGGGCGGAATTTAAGAACCGCATTGAAACAATCGTTATGGCTTTTGTGAGCTTAAAAGGTGGTTTAGACGCTGAAAAGCGAGCCATGGAGAAAATTTGGAATAAAAGAGAAAAAGAGATTGAACGGGTGATGAAAAACACAACTGGTTTTTATGGTGATTTAGAAGGCATTATGGGGACTATGGCTTTGCCGAGCATCAAGGCTCTCGAACTACCAAGCGGAGAAGATGAATAGCCTTAGCCATCTCACTTACTACAACTCCACCTCGGGCACACTGGTGTAGAACCCTTCAACACACCAATAAGCTCCCATAGGGAGTGACCTTTTAAACAAACTCGAACATAATGAAGCCTGCCACTTCATCGTAGTACTCGGATATCAACCTCACTTGGTACAACTCCTGGTTGGGGCGGAGGGATTCGAACCCCCGGATGGTGGCTTCAAAGGCCACTGCCTTACCACTTGGCGACGCCCCAATAATATCTAAAAATGTTCTTGCTGCGTAAATTTATATGGTTTCGAGAGGTTTTTCAAGAAGTTTCAATAATTTCAATATTACCGCTACTTATATCTTCTCTTAATATTCCAAGGTATTTCACGAGTGTTTCTTTGAAAAATTTGTTTTTTATCGTTACATTTTCTCCTATTTTGTCGTTCTTCGATCTGCAAAATAAAAAGAAGCTATCGTGCGATACCATATCCACCAGGAAAACTGCTCGTCTCGCTCCTATAATTGTCGTCATGTAAATTTTTACCAACTGCGAATTTGTTGGCAACGACTCCCCTTTTATTTTCGTAAATATACCCTTGTAAAACGCCTTGATAATATCATTCTTCAAAACATTAATCTCTTCTCTCTTCCCAATCGTTTTTGAAAAAATTATTCTCATTTTTTAGTCTTTTTCCATTCGCTAATTATTGTATTCATCATGTTTTGCGTCTCTTGATCAACCTCAATCGTCTCTACTTTTGGCTCTTCTCGCATCTTAGTCCCTATCTGTATTTTTCCATCCGCGTAATCCAATAACAAAATCCTAACAACCGCACTTACCGATATCCTATCCGTTTTAGCTTTTTGGGCAGCCTTATCTCTTATATCTTTATCTACTGCAATCGTTGTAACCATTTTTATATGTTTTTATATAATATTGACATAATTATTATACTAAATTTGTATAAAATTAGCAATATCTAACTGGCAATCTTTCTATAAATATCTTTCCTGTGCGCGATTTTTAATATCATAAGCGTATCCGGACCTTGAACTGCGATTAAAAGCCTATAATCCCCTATTCTCAATCTATGAGTTGCTGGCTCAAGACAGTGAATTCTTTTTAAATACAAAAATATATTGTCATCCTGTGCTAACAATTTCAATTTCGAATTAATCCGTTCTTGAATATCTATTGGCAATTCCAAAAGTATCTTCTTGGTCCTTTTTGTGAAAATAAATTTCTTCATATTACAATGTCGCTTAATCCTGAATCCAGAGATTCTTGAAGTTCTTTTTTAAGGGCATCCTTGTTCCTATACATCTCGCAATCCTCCATGTACTCCTCTATCATCTCATTACAACCGTCGAAATACGGTAGAATCACAAGCTTTCCCATCCCGCGATTAGTGATGATAAATGCCGTTTCATCTATTTCCGCCGAGATTTGACCGATCTTCTGTTGCATCTGTTTGGTTGTTATAATCTTTATCATGGTATAGCGTTAGGTATATCTTTGCGTATATACTATAACACATACATGATGGTTATTGCAAACAGACTCTAGCAGGGCGACATTAAATTTTCATGAAAAAGAGTAAGTGACATTTCGCTACTCAAAACTCCTTGCTAAAATAGGCTCATGGAAAATCAAAAGATCGCGCAAATTTTTCAGGAGATAGGAGACATGCTTGAGATTAAGGGTGATAATCCATTCAAGATAAACTCTTATCACAAGGCAGCGCAGATAATTTCCACCTATCCTCACGATCTGAGGGATATTTATGAAAAAGATCCTTCCCTACTTAAAGATATCCCCGGAATCGGCGAATCACTCTGCGGCAAAATCGAAGAGATTCTCGCGACCGGCGACTGCCAGAAGCATCTCAAGCTCGTAAAAGAGATTAAACCCGGTGTTCTCGACATCATGCGTCTTCGCGGAATCGGACCGAAGAAAACGAAACTTTTTTATGAAAAACTTGGCATAAATTCCGTACAAAAACTTGAGAGTTATGCCAAGAGAGGTTTGCTTCGCAAGCTGCCCGGCATGGGCGAGAAAAGCGAGGCTGAGGTGATTGAGTCGATTGAGGCTTATGGAAGGCTAAAAGCTCGCATGCCGATAAGCGATGCACTTCATATTGCAGAAGATATTCTGAGTTTTTTGAAAAAATTTCCGGAGGTGAAAAAAGTCGAATATGCAGGTAGCTTAAGGAGGCATCTTGAAACAATCGGCGATATCGATATATTGGCTTGCGAAAGCCCGAAAATAATAGATTATTTCTGCGAATTTCCCGACATAGAACATATCGAATCGAAAGGCGAAACCAAGGCGACTGTTGTTCTCAAAAGCGGAATTCAGGTGGATTTGCGCGTGGTACCAATCGAGAGTTTCGGTGCGGCACTCTATTATTTCACGGGCTCAAAAGCGCACAATATCGCGACACGAAAAATCGCTCAGAAAATGGGGCTGAAAATAAACGAGTATGGAGTTTTTAAGGGCGCGAAACGAATTGCCGGCAATACCGAGGAGGAAATTTTTAAAACAATACATCTCCCCTACATCATTCCCGAAATGCGAGAAGATATGGGCGAAATCGAATCTGCCGGCAGTATTACTCCACTTGAAGTTTCTGATATTAAAGGCGACTTGCACACTCACACCAACTGGTCTGACGGCGCGGCTTCAATAGAAGAATCGGCCTTGGAAGCCAAAAAACTCGGCTACAAATACCTTGCAATAACAGACCATTCCGGCTCTCTGAAAATCGCTCACGGCCTTACCGCAACAAGACTTGAGGCGCAAATAAAAGAGATCGATAAATTAAACAAATCGCTCAAAGGAATTAAGATTCTGAAAGGTATCGAAGTCGATATTTTGAAAGATGGCTCGCTCGATATGCCCGATTCGGTTTTACGCAAATTAGACATCGTAATCGCCTCGGTGCACACATATTTCAGGTTGAGCGAACAGGAGCAGACCGCACGCATCATTCACGCGATTGAGAATCCGTTCGTTAACATAATCGGTCACCCGACCGGCAAACTTCTCGGCATGAGAGAGGCTTACGAAATTGATCTTCCCAAGATAATGAACGCCGCCGTGCGATGCGGTGTTGCGCTCGAGCTGAATTGCAATCCTAAGAGGTTGGATTTAAATGCGCAGATACTTCGCGCCGCGCGCGATATGGGACTGATGATTGTTCTCGATACCGATGCTCACGACCCTTCGCATCTTGAATTTATTAATTATGGAATTCATATGGCTAGGCGCGGTTGGCTTGAGAAAAAAAATATTTTGAATACAATGGAGCTCTCTCAGTTAAAGAGATTTTTACACCATGAATAGATTTTACAAGAAAATTCAACTCACAGTTGGCGAAACTATTGAAGTAAAAGATGCCGATCTTGCGCATCAAGTGAATCGCGTTTTACGAGTACGAGTTGGCGAAAAAATAGCTGTTTTCAACGGAGATGGAGTCGATTTTATATGTGAGGTTACAGGTTTTGGTCGCGATATGGTTTCGCTTAAGGTTCTCGATAAGGTAGCGACTGATTCCGAGAGACCCGTGCGCGTTCATTTATATCAAGCGATTCCGCATACATGGTCGAAATTTGAAGATGTTTTGAAGAAATGTACCGAACTTGGGGCGGTGAGTTTTTATCCCGTAAAAACTAAAAGGAGCGAAACTTTTTTGCGTGCCGGAGATGAGCCTGCTAAGAAAGAAAGATTGACGCGGATTCTGATAGAGGCGACCGAACAATGCGGAGGTAGTTGCATGCCTGAACTTGGTAATGTTATTGATTTCGATGAGGCTTGCAAGAGTGCCAAAGGAGTGAAAATTATGGCTTATGAGAAGGCTTCTGCGAATGGATTGAGCGATATTAAGCTTGGAGATGAAATTAGCGTTTTTATCGGACCTGAAGGCGGATTCACGCAAGAGGAAGCGGATATGTTCGAAAAAAATGGTGGGGAAATTTTCCATTTAGGGAAAAGAATTCTAAGAACGGAAACTGCACCAACAGCCATACTTGGGAAGATATTTTTTGATTAATTTTATGACAAGTACGGATTTATTAGAACCCGTTGATTATGGATTGCTTTTAGCACCTGAAAAGAAAGCCTTTTTAGATAGAGACTTTTACGAAACCGGTTTCAATGGTGATCTGTGTAGTATATTGAATACTATCTACTCATTATTAAACCTTTTCACAGACGGTCATTACTCGTTGGAAGATCTACGAAAAATGCATGTAAAAAGCTATGAAGAATATATGAAATGTCGGGAAACATCTGGATACGACTCCAATGAAACCGCTTACATTAAAAGCAAAACCGATCCTGCAAAAGTTGAGGAATTGAATACAGTCGTGGCAAAATGCAATGAGGCTCTTCAGGCAGATCCTTTCGATCCAAATTTGCTTAAGAAGTTGCTTGATGAAGCATATGAGTTGATTTACGGCTATCCATGCAATTAAAAGTCACTTCACGCAAGAGTTGACAGCACTTTTTATAGCGAAAATCTGCCTTGATCTGTTACTTGCGCTGTCCTAGTACGGTCTAACCTGTTGAATTAGAAAACATTCCTCCCCGATGAGAAAATATGCCACTTCACTTCCGTATGTCTGTATGCTATAAAGGCTTTTGCGAATTTTTAACCAATATAAAAAATGAAGAAAATCGCCATCTTGTTGTCGGTCCTAGCGCTTGGCAGCCTGTTCGCAGGTTGTTTGACTGAAACACAAGAGATCACTTTCACAACACAAGCGTACGCCTACTTGGTTCCGAGCACAGATACGCTCGACTTCACAACCCCATACGACACAAATGCGTATATCTCTAAGGTGGTTTGTGCTGACGAAGAGACTCTTAATGCAGCCGGACCGGCTCTTATGAGTGCTTATTCTAAACCTGAGACTCCTGTAACAGGTGTTGCTTTTAATCTTGCACTTACGAAACTTGATAAATTTGATGGAAATCTTTGCGATGTTTATGTAGTAGCTTATGACGAATCCACAACAGAAGAAACTGAAGCAACTATAAGAGTAAATATTGGTGCAAAACCTTCTGAAGAAGTAGTGACTGGCGAAGTTTGCAGCGAGGAGACTGGAGAATGTCCGGTAGAGGCTCCTGCTACAGATTCAACTGTTACCGATGACATCACTGTGGTAACGACTGATGCGACAACTGACGCTTTGGCTACAGACACAACGACTGATACTGTGACGACAGATACAGCAACCGACACAGCGACGGACACTGTTACTGAATAATTGTTGATTTTCAGCAAGCCCTCAAATATATCTATGTTTGGGGGCTTTTTTTATCTGTATGCACGGAAGCATATAGATTATGTAAAGCTGTTGAACCATTACGAAGTAATTTCTCAAGAATCTGCTGAATTTAGGTGAGAAAACGAAAGCTTTTACCGAAAATGTTAATTTGGCTCTTTGGAATGTTGCAATATGCCTCAAGATTCCAACATTGTTATTACGAAAAAAGTTCGTATAACAACCACATTCGGACAAGTCCAAACCTGTTAAGTTTACAATCGATTGTTGCTTTAAATCATAGTACATTTATGTAAAGACTAGCATGCTCAACCTGTTAATCCCCAAACCGTGCTGAATTTTGCAAAAACTGACCGAATGGCTGATAGAATACAACTACTTTCGACCACATCAATCTCTTGGCTATGTGACACCGATGTGTTTCATCCAGAAACAAAAAACATTGTTACCGATGTACTCATCATGTACAGGTACTTGACTCCACGCCCCCGACATGCTATAGTTCGCCCTTGTAATTTAAAACAATATGAATTCTTCTGAATCTTCATCTCGTCCTCGTGTCTTGTTAATGGCAGCATTATCGACATTACTTCCATCAATTATTGGCATAGGATGCCGCGACTCTGACAAACCTGAACAACCGCAGATTTCAGATGAAGCAAAAGCTTTGTATGATAAAAGCTCAACTATACTAACTGACATTGTCACTGGTTGTAATTCAGCAATCAACCAGCGAGATGCAACTCCATACTCATCATCATCTCGTACTGTAACGAGTTTTATTCTAGGCGCATCATCCGGTGGCGGAGTTTATAGTGAGCATGAAGACAATGTGAAACCTGGTAAAAAATGTGATTGTGACAATACTGAAAGTATGCATCATCCGCATCTTATACCGGAAGAAACTTCCCTATGTCGATTTGAAAGTTTTACTGATAATGGTGATCAAATAAGCTTCGTTGGAAAAGAAGTCAAAATACATGGTTTAGCTTTACCACTACCATCTGGTTCTGTCATAGATAGTGTTACTGGTTCGACAAGTGATAATGATGGAGAATATTTAGTTGAATTTGTTAGTGAATGCGATGGAGTTTCTAGTTTTAGAAACAAAGGCGATACGACCGCTCATAATCCTTTTGAGTGTAGTGTGCTTTTCAATATAGATCCAAATACTGAATCTGCAAATGTGAGATACCAACATACTGACTGGAATAATAAATATGACAGGGATACCAGTACCACGACGACCGTAGAACAACCATCAATGCCAATACCTTATAGAACAGTGATGGAGTTAAGAGAAAGGGCTTTAAAGGATACCACCACAATACGGTTAGGAATTAGAGAAAAACTCGAAGCAATAGTTCAAGAACAAGAAGTAGGAATAGTTCGTTGATTCTGGTAAACTTTTTCATGTTGTAACATTTTGCTTTTGTATATTTTCTTACACATGAACAAAAAAATTGAACAGTTTGTCGAAATCTTCGCAAGAGAGAACCAGAAACACAACCTTTGCAAATTCGATAGCAGAGAGGCTTTTATGTCCCGTCACATCATGGACTCATTCGAAAGCGGTCAGTTCCTCGGAGAGTCCAAAAAGGTTCTCGATCTCGGAACAGGAGGTGGTTTACCCGGAGTGGTTTTGGCAATACAGCATCCCGATAAGAATTTCACCCTTGTAGACGCAACTCATAAAAAATGCGCTTCTATAGGGCTTATGATTGATTATCTCGAACTTACCAATACAACGGTTATTTGCGAACGCGCCGAGAATCTCGCGCATAATCCGATTCATCGCGAGAAATATGATGTCGTTGTCGCACGCGCACTTGCTCCCCTACCGACCCTTCTGGAATACGCTTCGGGTTTCATTCATACCGGCGGGATTTTAATCGCTTATAAAGGACCTAAATATCTTGAAGAGCTTGAGCAATCGAAAAAAGAGATGGTCGAATTTGAGTTTGAAATGGAAAAAATTCATCACTACAAATTA
>Ga0172379_10003163_pt1 | contig 26902 bp, 32 predicted proteins | sample GrowelOW334metaG_FD_119756 | JGI IMG/M metagenome (GOLD analysis project Ga0172379, IMG submission 119756) | Groundwater microbial communities from an aquifer near a municipal landfill in Southern Ontario, Canada - Groundwater well OW334 metaG | ecosystem: Environmental > Aquatic > Deep...
GCTTCCAAAGCCGATTTTGAACCGAGAGAGCCAGCGGCCCCGCTAAGCGGGGCGACCTGCTGTTTATCCGCCGTCGCCTCTTTGAGCCAGAGGTGAGGATCGAACTCACAACCTACAGTTTACAAAACTGTTGCTCTGCCATTGAGCTACTCTGGCCTAATTTTTTATTCCCGCTTCTCCGCGTTATTTTTGCTTTTGAGCCCTTTGATCTCTTCCAATTTTCTTTTCACTTCCTGGTCTTCCGGTTCAAGCTTTAAAATTTGGCGGAAACAGGCCCGGGCGTCGCTGTAATTTTTTTGATTGAGATAGATAAAACCCAAGATCCGATAAGCCTCGATATCTTTGGGATTTTGAGTGATGAGATCTATGCAGCGTTTTTCCTCTTCCTGAATTTTATCTTCAACGGGCTGAACCGCCTCAACGCGTTCTTCGATTTCTTCATTCTCGATCGCCTCGTTATTGGAAACATTTTCGATTTTTTCTTTCAAAGCTTCGTCTTCTTCTTTGGCCACTTCCTGTTTCATTTTTTCCAATTCCTGAAAGATCTCGACTTTATCCAAATTTTCCAACATCTGCGTCTTTTCTTTTTTCATAAGCCGCCGGTGCTCCATCCAAGCGCGGGAACGAATGGTCCAAACCTGAGATTCATTTCTTGCCCGACCTATCCAAGCGATAAAAAGATTATCCATCTTTAAAATCAAAACTCGGGTTTTGCGCAATATCTTTTCCAGCCATTGCAAGACTTTCGGCTGATAAGAAAGATATTTTATCATTTCCAATCTTTTTTTAACTTCATCTTTCAAATCTATCTTCTCGCCAAAAATCCCCGAATGGGGAGAATCGGCGGGCAGATTGAGAAGCGTGGGAATTTTTTTATAGGCAATGGTAAAAATTCCCGCGATTCCCGAGATAACCAGAATGAGACCGAAGATTAGCCAAGGAGACATATATATAAATTTTCAATTTACAATTTTCAATTTACAATGAAAAAAGAAATCAGATGTCAAATCTTATAAATCTCCCGACTTTGATGTTCTCGCCGAGTTTTCCGACGGTTTCATTAATGAGGTCTTGAACGGTCTTTTGAGGATCTTTGATGAACGGCTGGCTCAACAACTCTTCGACGCTTTGCGGATTCATCGCCGAGATTTGAAGACAAATTTCATGAGACAAATTTTTGAAGATCTCGTTGCGGGCGACAAAATCCGTTTCGCAGCCGATTTCGAGCAAAACCCCGACTTTCTGGTTGGCATGAACATAGGAATCGATTAAACCGGCTTTGATCTGGCGTTCCGATTTCTTGGCGGCCAATTGGGCGGAACTGACGCTCAAAAATTCCAAAGCTTTCGCTTCGTCGCCTTGCGCCTGTTCCAGCGCTTTTTTGCATTCCACCATGGAACAGCCGGTTTTTTCCCTTAAATTTTTAATGGCTTCGGGAGTAATGGTCATTTTATTGCTGGCGGGGTTTGGCATTCTTTAAATTTTCCGCCACCGCCGCCAAAATTATTTTCATCGAAGAAATGGCGTCATCGTTGGCCGGGATCGGATAATCGATCTGGCTCGGGTCGTTGGCTGTGTCGCAAACGGCCACCACCGGAATTTTCACTCTTTTGGCTTCCCGGATGGCCAAATTTTCCGTTTTGATGTCCAAAGCGAAAAGCGCTTCGGGAATCTTCATCAGGTTTCTGATGCCTTCCAATTGCTTTTGAAGTTTTTTCAGTTTCTTTTCCAATTTTGTCCGTTCTTTTTTGACGTATTTGTCCCAACCGCCGTTTTTCTGTTCTTCTTCCAATTTTCGGAAATAATCCAGACGTTTGGAAATGGTCTTAAAATTGGTCAAAGTGCCGCCCAGCCACCGTTCGGAAACATAAGGCATGCCGAGCTTTCCCGCTGTTTCCTTGATAATGCTTTTGGCCGCAGGCTTGGTGCCCACGAAAAGAATGACTCCTCCTTTTTCCGCTACGCTTCTCAAAAAGACCAGCGCCTCGTTCATTTTCTGCAAGGTTTTTTCCAGATCAAAAATGTGAACGCCGTTCCGGGAAGAAAAGATATAAGGCTTCATCCGGGGATGCCATTTTGACGTTTTATGGCCAAAATGAACTCCCGCCTCAAGCAATTCTTGGGCGGAAGGGAGTTTCACTTCCTCGGAAATAATCGTTGAATTTTCATTATTCATATAAAAACAGTATAAGATAATCTTTTAAAAATTGCAACCCCCGGCCGAAGCGATTTAAGAGAATCCTATTCATTCTCTTGCCAAAACCCGATTTTGTGATAAGATAAGAAAAACAAAAGTTATGAAAAAAGACATCCATCCGAAATTCCATCCCGAAGCCAAAGTGACCTGCGCCTGCGGGAATGTTTTCAAGACCGGCTCCACTCTGCCGGAAATTAACGTGGAAATTTGTTCCGCCTGCCATCCTTTCTACACGGGCAAAGAAAAACTGATCGACACGGCCGGACGCGTGGAAAGATTCAGAAAACGCGAAGCCAAAAAGACGGGTTTCGGCAAAAAAGACAAAAAGAAAGTTCAAGTCAAAAAAGATAAAAAATAAAATCTCTCCCTCCTTTCGTAAAGGAGGGCCGGGGAGGATTTAAAAATCCCCCTTAATCCCTCCCAAATCAAGTTTGGGACAAGCTCTTTATAAAGGGGGAATTTAAAATGGCGAAAGGTCTTATCATGGAAATTCGCGCCGGCGCCGGCGGCGAAGAAGCCGCGATTTTCGCGGCCGATCTCTTTCGAATGTATACCAAATATGCCCAATCCCAAGGTTGGGGTTTTTCAGTTTTGGATTCCAGCCGGACAACGCTCGGCGGTTTCAAAGAAGTGGTTTTGGAAATTAAAGGACCAACGGCTTTCGAGGAGTTAAAAAACGAAAGCGGAGTCCATCGGGTTCAGCGGATTCCCGCCACCGAAAAAAGCGGCCGGGTTCACACTTCCACCGCCTCTGTGGCCGTTCTGCCGAAAGTTGAAGAAACGGAAATTAAAATCAATCCGCAAGATTTGCAAATTGAAGCGGTGCGTTCTTCCGGCCCCGGCGGCCAAAACGTCAACAAAAGATCCACCGCCGTCCGAGTCGTCCACTTGCCCACCAACACCGTGGTTTTCTCGCAGACCGAAAGATCCCAGCCGCAGAATAAAGAAATCGCCCTGGAAATCCTGCGCGCCAAACTTTACGAACAAAAAAGATCAAAAGAAATGACCGAACTTTCCGCCCAGCGCTTGCAACAGATTGGCACGGCCGACCGCTCCGAAAAGATCCGCACCTACAATTATCCGCAAAACCGCATCACCGACCACCGCCTCGGCAAAAGCTGGCATAATTTGGAAACCATTATGGATGGAAAAATGGAAGCTGTCATTAAAGCTTTTCGAAATATCGAACAAAAGTAAAATTTTCGGTTCTTTAAAAATTGAATAAAAGGTCGAATAAATCGGTTAATTCGTTAAACATTTTATGGAACAACCAATTTCCAACGAGCCTTTTTTGATGCCCGGACCGCAGTTCAACCAAAGCCAAAAATCTTCGTGGCTGGAAAGACATTCCCAAAAATTGATCTTGGGAATCATTATCGTTTTGATCGCCTTGGGCGCTTTTTCTTTTTACGAAAGCTATCAAAACCGCCAAGAGCTTTTGAAAACAGCCCTGAACGGTTCTCCTTCTCTCTCATCCTCCCCGTCGCCAACGCCTTCTCTCAAAACCGAAATTGAAGTTAAAAATTCCCCGAAGATAACAGCTTCTGAAAATCCCAAACCGAAAATTACCGAAAGAAATCCGGCCGTGATCGCGTCAAATCCCGAAACGAAAGTTTCCGTTTCTTCGCTCGGCGAAGTCAAGGCGGAAAACGGCCAATTTATCGCCCGAGCGGCCAAAGGCAACGGCACAACTCATCTGGCCCGCGCGGCGCTGAAAGAATACGCGAAAGACAAAGAAATAAAGAAAGAACTTTCCGCCGAACAAAAAATATTCATCGAAGATTATCTGCGAAAAAATATTGAAGCTCCGCGGCCGCTGCTTGTCGGCGACGAAATCTCTTTTTCGGAAGACCTGATCAAAGAAGCCGTCCAAGCAGCCCAAGCGCTTTCGCCTTCCCAAATTCAAAATCTCTCCCAGTATGTTCCTTTGGTTCCTTCAATTTGAGAAACTTTATTTTAAAATCTTTTAATTCTTAAATAACATAAAAACCCCCTGAAAAAGGGGTTTTTATGTTATCCACAGCCGATATTGACAAAAAACCGCCTCAGCGTTAAAATAGGGCTAACTTAATAGAAAATAGCTGATTTTGAGATAAAGTTTTGCTCTTCACTCATGGGGGTGAGCAAGTTCCTTCACAAGCGGTTTAACCGCTCAAAAAACAATCCAAAACACGAGGGGGCAAGAAATGCTGCAAACTTTCACAGGCGGTTCATTGACTTCGTCTCCGGGAATTCAAGCGGCGGTGCGCTATCTTTTTCAGGGAGACGTGCCTTCGGCGATCAATATCCTTTGCCAACAGGAGAAACTGACAACGACGGAACGCGAAGCTTTTATTGCCAAATTGGCAAGAGAAGCCGTCGCAGGGAAGATCCTCACCGTCAACAGCCGGGGCGAAACCGTAAAGGCCGTTTTTCCGCCAAACTCCATCATCGGCATTCTCCGAACCGTCGAAGGAAAAGAAAAAGAACGGCTCGCGAATTTATTCCTCGAATTTTGCAGCCAGCCGAATCTCGACTGGCCGGGCACCAGAAAAAACATTTTCCTGATTCTCGGAAGACCGGCGGACGCCGAAAAAGAAGCGCAACTCAGCGCGGACAGAACGAGAAAACTGAACGTTTTCAGGAACAGAACTGCGGCCGGGGTCGCCGCCGTCGCAACCTGACATCATTCCCCCATTGAGAAAAAAGAAACACAAAAAAGGACTGCTTCCAAGCAGTCCTTTAATTTTTATTTGCTCGCTGTCCTTATTGCGCAATAATATTTAACTGTTCCTGGATCACGCCGGCCAATTCCATCACTTGATCTCCATAGAAATAATAAGTTGGATTATTCCATCGGCTGCCGGCAAAATAAACTTGCGCCGCTTTCCATTCGGTGTCGTAGGTCCGCGTGCTGGCTCCGCCTTGGGCGAGCTTGATGCCCGCGGCGACAAAAGCGTCCTCAATATCCCAAGGATCGGGCGGATTATGCCCTGTCAAATTGGCGATCCTTTGCTCATAAGCCAGCCAAGTGGTCGGCAAGAATTGCGCCGGCCCCATGGCCCCGCCCCAACCATACCAAGGTTTTTTGGAAACGGGCGTCGTGTCCGGATTTCGGCCAAGCTTCTCGCAAATCTGCAAAAAAGCTTTTTGTTCGGTTGATTTCATATCGCGCCGCCAATTTCCCGAACCCAAATTATTTCCCCAACTGGTTTCTTTTTTTAAAATGGCCAAAAGAAAAGCCGGCCGCACGCCGGTCAAAGAACCGGCTTTTTTAGCGTATTGATAAGCCTTTTCCAAAGGCATCGAGACTCCGACTCCTTCCAAAAGATAAAGATTGGAACGGATGGAAGCCGCATCCTGTTGGGCTTTGGCGATTAGTTTTTGATAGTTGTCTTCCTGGCCTTTGGTTTGCGAAAGCAAATCTTTTTTTTCTTTTTGCTCCGCGGCCAGCGCCTGTTTTTGAATTTGCTGCAAAACTCTCAATTCATTCAATTCTTCTTTTTTATTTTCCAGCGCCTCTTTATCGTCCTCCAACGTTATTTTTAAATCTCTGATCTCAATGATATTTTTTTGAATGTCTTCCTGCAAAGTTTCGAGCGAATTCAATTCTTCGAAAACCTCGGAGAATTTTTGATTTTTTAAAAGGGTTTCCAAGATTCCTTTCCCGTCCTGTTCATAGATCTTGCGCACATTGATGGCCAAAATGCTTTTTTCCCGATTGATCTTTTCTTCCGCTTTTCCCAGTTCCACGTTCTTATTGCCGATCGCATTCTCGGTCTGTTGGACGGCCAAATTGGTTCGTTTGATTTCAAGCGTCGCTTGATTGATGCGGTTGTTCAACAGATTTATTTCCCGGTCGAGCGACTTGCCTTGCTGTTGAAGATTTTTGATATTGGAGCGGTATTCATTGATTTGAACCTGCAAATCGTCAATTTGCTGCCGTAAACTCTTTTCCAGCTCTTCCCCGGAGACGGCCAGAGTTTCGCCCGAAAACAATCCAAAAATAAAAAAACACAAGATAGCCAAAAGGCATCCTGCGGTTTGTTTTTTCAAAAACAAAAAATTCATCATCACTATTTTTATTCGGTTTAGGCTTTGGGCGCGCTTTCCTCGGCGGCTTTTTCCGCCGCTTCCGCGGCTTTCTTTTCTTCGCCCACCACCTTAATCTCGCCGACTTCTTCCTGAGGTTTTTCTTCAAGATCGGCCAATTCTTTATCCGAACGCGGCGGCGTTACCGTGGCCACGATCTCTTCTTCCTGAGCCAGGATTTTCACGCCGGATGAAACTTTAAGATCGGAAATCTTTATTTTGTCGCCGAAAGCGGCCAAAACGGAAATATCCGCCAAAATTTCTTTGGGCAGATCCTGCGGCAAAGCTTCCACTTCCACTTCGCTCAAAGCATGGATCAAAATTCCCCCTTCGCTCTTAACCGCGGCCGATTCGCCGATAAATTTCAATTGCACCTTGGTTTTAATCTTTTCATCCATTTTTACCTCGTAAAAATCGACGTGCAAAACATCGCCGGATAAAGGATCTCTTTCAAAATCATGGATCAAAACATTGTGTTTTTTTCCGCCAAGCGCCAAAGACACCAAGCTTGTCTCGCCGGCTTCGCCAAAGATCTTATCAAAATCCCGGCTCGAAACGCTCAAATTCAAAGGTTTGATATTGTGGCCGTACAAAACAGCCGGAATTTCTCCGGTGTTTCTCAATTGCCTGACTTTTTTGCCCGTGATTTCTCTCGCCTGGGCGGTCAATTCCAACGCCATAGAAAAAAGTGTTTATCAAATGATAATTAAGTCTAACAGAATAAAAGAAAAAAATCAACCCCTCGCCTTTTCTATTCTACCTTGATGATCTGCGCCGGGCAGATATCCGCGGCGTCTTTGGCGCAAGCGGCGTCTCCCACTTCCAATTCAAAATTATCGCCGGTTTGCGCCGCGCCTTTCAAAGTGGCCAAGCCGTCATCGGCCATTTCAAAAAATTTTTCGCAAATCGCCGCGCAAGAACCGCAACCGATGCATTTTGAACGCTGTTGAATGATTTTCATATTTTTTATTATTTTTTAATGGGTGTTAAAGCTTCTTTCCCTTCCAAGACCGCGATAATGTTTTGGGCGGCCAATTCCGACATATGGTCGCGCGTCGCCTCGGTCGCCGAAGCGATATGAGGCAACAAAATCGTGTTTTTTAATTCCGCCAGTCCCGGCGCCATTTTCGGCTCTCCTTCATAAACATCCAAGGCCGCGCCCCGAATCACATTATTTTTTAAAGCCTCGACCAAAGCGTTTTCGTCAATCACCGGTCCGCGAGCGGTATTGACGAGATAAGCGGAACTTTTCATCATTTTCAATTGCGCCTCGCCGATCAAGTGTTTGGTTTGAGGCGTCAGGGGCGTGTGCAAGGAAACAAAATCGGAGCTTTTCAATAATTCTTCCAAAGAAACGAATTTCAACCCAAATTCTTTTTCCGCCGCTTCGTTTCGCACCACGTCATAATATAAAACCGGGCAATCAAAACCCCGGCTCATCATTTTAGCCACCGAGACGCCGATCCGGCCAAGCCCCACCAACCCCACGGTTTTGCCGATCACGTCTTGCCCCATAAGCAACATCGGCGCCCAGCCTTTATATTGGCCGGTCCGCATAAAATTATCGGCTTCGGCCATTCTTTTGGCGATGCCAAAAATCAAAGCTACGGTCATTTCGGCCACGGATTCAGTCAGAACATTCGGCGTGTTGGTTGTGATTATTTTTCTTTCCGCCGCCGCGGCCAAATCGATATTGTCATAACCCACGGCATAATTGGCCGCAATTTTCAATTGCGGTCCGGCCGCGTCAAAAAGTTCGCCGTCCATTTTATCGGTCAAAAGAGACAAAATCGCGTCCGCGCCTTTCACTCTTTTTAGAAGTTCTTCGCGAGGCATCACGCCGTCAATTTCGCTGACTTCCACCTCAAAACCTTTTTCCCTCAACATTTTCGGCCCGGCTTCGGGAATCAGCCGGGTAATAAAAACCTTTGGCATTTTTGTTTTAATTATTATTTAATTTTTTCTTCTCCCTCCTTTCGTAAAGGAGGGCTGGGGAGGATTTAGTTAACTTCTTCCCAAATCTTATTTAACACATTCTCCAAATTTTTCAAAACATCAATATTAGTAAAACGCAAAACCCTAAATTCGTATTTTTCCAAATATTCCGTTCTTATTTTATCCGCTTCAATATTTATCGTCTCGTAATGCTGTCCCCCGTCAATTTCAATTATCAATTTAGCCTTAGAGCAATAAAAATCAACAATATAACGGCCGACGGGCTTTTGTCTGTAAAAATGCAAATTCTTTATTTGCCCTTTTCTGATCCGATACCAAAGAACGCGTTCAGCATCTGTCATATTCAACCGCAGACTTTGGCTTGTATTTTTTAATCTCCGGTTATAATCAACTAGATTTTTCATTAAAGACTAAATCTCCCCTAACCCCTCCTTACAAAGGAGGGGGAAAGAATTATTGGCCTCTCTTTGCAAAAAAGGAAATAAAAATCAAATTTTATTTTCCGAACCGAACAATTTTATTTTTTCTTCCACCACTTTTTTGACGCTTTCAAGCACCGGTTCCAAAATTTTATAAGGCGTGGTTTCTTTCGGCTGGTCTTTTAATTGATCGATCAAGGCTTGGGAATAAGCCAAACGAAGATCCGTATTGACGTTTATTTTCACAATTCCCAACTCTATCGCCTTTTTTATATCCTGGGCGGGAATGCCTGAACCGCCGTGCAAAACTAAAAAAACTTTTTCTCCCGTCGCTTTTTTTATTTCCGCCAATCTTTGCAAATCCAATTTTTCTTCGCTGATTTTAAAAACGCCGTGTGCGTTGCCGATGGCCATAGCCAACGAATCCACGCCGGTTTTTTCCACAAATTCGCGCGCCTCATCCGGTTTGGTCAAATCTTCCGGTTTGATTTCCAGTTTCTTCTCTTGCAAAGACGAAGCGCCCCGCAAATAGCCCAGCTCTCCTTCCACGATAATCTCCCGGTCAAAGGTGCTGCTCACTTGCCTGGCATAATCAACCACTTCTTTGGTTTGCCATAAATTTTCCTGAAAAGAAAGCTCGGAACCGTCAAAATGGATCATATCGTAGCCCGCGGCGATCGCTTTTTTGATATCTTCAAAATCCTTGCCGTGGTCCAGATTCAAAATCAAAGGAATTTTTGTCGCTTCTCGCCACGATTTAACCAAGGCCGCTGCGCCCCGCCGGCCAAAAAAATCGGCTTCTTTTTTGGAAGTGGAAACAATGACCGGCGCCTTCAATTCTTTGGCCGCTTCAACTATCGCTTTCAAAACTTCGGCCGTGGAAAAATTGAAAGAACCGATAGCGTATCTTCCATTTTGAGCTTTTTTTAGAATTTCTTTCATGGCTAGGCTACGAAATACGAATTTTTACGAATATACGAAAGAATCAAATTTCGTATATTCGTATTTTTTTCGTATTTTGTAGCTAAATTTCTATGTATCCTTTCTCAATATTTTCCACAATCAGTTCTTCCAATTTCGTTTCGCTGAAAAACTCTATAAAGATCTTATTCCACAAAGCTTCCTGCTGGTGATATAAATATTTTCCGAGCCCCCCATGAGTCAAAGCGATAATATTATCCAACAGATCGAAACTGACAATTTCCTCTCCTTTTTTGCCCGCAAAAAGGATTTCGCCCGCGAAATCATCGACTCCTTGCCAAAAATCCAATTTCAGCGAAGGATTATTTTCGGCCAGCCGGTCTATTTCTTTTTCGGCTTTCAACCAATGCACGGTTTCGGGATTCACATGCGCTTCAAAAAGCCTGGGGTCCTGCGGATCATTTTTGGCCAAATAACGCTGAATTATCCGCCAGACCATTTTGTCTTTGGGCAAAACGGAAGCGGAAACCGCGCCCGAAAGAAGCTTGACGATGTTGGCGCCAAAATCCGATTTTGGAGAATATTTCCTAAAAAGACGGCAATAAAAATCAATCTCATGCAAATAATGGAGAAGCAAAGAAAAAGTTTCCAGCGTCTGGCCGGGAAAATAATCTTTTTTGACGGGAATCATAAAAATTATTCCCATTTCTTTCAAATGGCTGATATTGTGCAGTTTCTTACCGACAAATTTTTCTCCGATCCCGGCCCATTTTTCCGAAAGCACCATGATCTTCGTTTCTCTTTCTTCAAAGCTTTCCGGCGAAAGATCGTTGAAGGGCTGGAAAAATATCTCGTTCAACCAGCGTTCGTTTTCCACGAATCTCAACGCCGAGAAAATTTCATAGACATTTTCTTTTTCCAGCATTTCGCCAACATTGGCATATCCCAACGCCGCCAAAATGTTCTTGGGCGGATTCAGGACCAAAAATCGCCGCATTTTTTCTTCTTTCAGAAAAAATCCTTGGCCGATCTGCGCCGTGGCGCGGACTTTTTCAATCAAATTTTGACAACCGGCCTCGGAAGAAAAATCGGGCTTTCCCAAAAAATCGAAAAAGGCCGCATCGGCTTCTTCGGTTTTTTTAATGATCGCCATTTGGGTATTTTGGCTTTCGGCGCGTTCGGGCGAAAGACCCAAAATCTCAAATTTTCTTTTTAGCGCCTCTTCGTTCTCTTTAAAAATTTTGTCCGCCACGCCGGTTTTGCCGGTTTTAAGTTCCATTTTAGCAAAAATATCTTCCAAATTTTCTTCGGGCGCGCGCAGAAGCCGGGCGATTTTTTTAACGGATTCGTTTGTCATAAATTTTATTGAATGTCATTCCCGTGAAAACGGGAATCCAGTCCGCCAATCGGCGAAAATTCAAAACCTGGATCCCCGCCTGCGCGGGGATGACAAAAATAATGATAGAAATATTAAAGTTCCGTTTTTTCCACCGAAACCTTTTCCCATTCCCCCCATTCGCCTTTGCGCAACAGACCATTCTTGGCGCCGATCTTTTGGACCGTGGCGGTGGCGTTGGCCGTGCCAAGCTGAATCGCTTCTTCAACGCTTTGCCCTTGCAAAATCGCTGAGACAAAACCCGAACCGAAAGCGTCGCCCGAACCAGTTCGGTCGAGATAGCCGGAATTGGGAATGCCGGCGCGGTAGATGTTTTTTCCGTCCGAAACCGCCACGCCCAAAGGCCCTTTACTCATCACGGCCAAACCCGGCACCAATTCGTCGAATTTTTTAAACAGCGCTTCTTCGTCTTTAAAATCAACGCCGGTTATAATGCTCGCTTCTTCCTGATTGACGATTAAAATATCTATTCTGGCCAAACATTTTTTCAAAATTTCAATATCGCTTGTCAATTGCGTTTTGCCCGGATTTACCGCCAATTTTATTTTATGTCCGGCCGCAAAATCAACGAGCGGCTCGAATAATTTGGCCGAATCGCCCGAAAGCCCGGAAAGATATAACCATTTTGTTTTTTTGATCTTGCCCCAATCGATATCCTCTTTTGACAAAAGATGCGAAGCCCCCTCAAAGACTAAAATCGTGCGTTCTCGGCCCGAAGAAAGAATAACCGAAAAAGGAGTTTTGGCCTCTTTTTTCTTTTTCACAAAATCCGTTCCGACCCCAAGATTTTTCAATTCATTGATTATTTCTCCGCCGCTCGCGTCATCTCCCACCAATCCCGCGTACGCGGTTTTCAATCCCTGCAACGCGAAAGTCGCGGCGCAATTCGTGCCCCCGCCGCCGGTGGCAAAGATCAGATCGTCCAAATAAACTTTTGAACCCGCGCCCAAGGCCAGCGCTTTACCGGACACAAAATCCGCGCAATCGATTATCTTAAAATCCTTGCTTCTCAAAAACATATCGCGCGTGGCCGAACCGAAAGTGATAATGTCAAATTTTTCGAACATAAATTGATTTTATGGGCGAAACCAATTGTCGGAGAAAAACACCGCGCAGCCGCGCCTTAAATTTGTTATTTTACCCGTGTGGCGCGGCGAGCGATGAGCAGCAGCCGTCTTCTAAAATTATTTTACCACCATCGAGGCTGACTGCGCTTTTTCGAGACAATTGGTTTCGCCCAATATTAAATCGCTTTCAAAATCTGCTCTTTTATTCCCTCTTTATCGAATTTCGCCAGTTCGTAAACTTCTTTGGGCGGACCGGCTTTCAAAAACCGATCGATTTCAATGGTGCGCGCGGGATAATTTCCCGGCAATAAAAACCGGTCTAAAAATCCCGACCAGCCGTTATGAAGCGTGATGACATACTGCCGTTCTTCATCCGACAAAATCGCTTCCGCTTTTTTCGGCTCTCGTTCGCGAAATTCTTCAAAAAGTTCGGGCGACGTGACCGCTATAATCTTGATATCCGCTTCTTTTTCCAATTCCGGCAAATTTTCCAAGACATTGGCCATCACTTGTCCGCCGCAAATCGCCAAAACCGTTTTCTTTTTGCCGTTGCCCGAAAACGGTTTGAAAACATAAGCGCCGTTGCAAGCCTGGCGCGCCGGCGGAACCGCAAAATCGCCGTAAGCGCCGGCGGTTCGTTTAAAAACCGGCGTGTTGGGCCGCATCACGGACAGCGCCACCGGCTCGCCTTTCTCCATGGCGTAAAAAAGCATTTCAATCGTCTCATTGGCGTCTAAGGGTTTATAAACTTTTATGCCCGGATACGCGTCAAAAAGAGACATCCAAAAAAGTCCTTGATGAGTCGGCCCGTCTTCGCCGGTCTCCGGCCCGTCATGCGCGGCCAGCATAATAAAGAAACCTTTCATTTTGGGATTGACCGCGTTGCCGATCAAAGCCATGCGCACCTGGTTGGCCATGAGCGAAGTAAAAACGCCGTAAGTGGAAAAAACACTCATCGCCTGATATCCGCCCGGCAAAATATCCTGCGTCAAAGCGCAAGACATCATCGCCATATTCTGTTCGGCGATGCCAAAACGCAATCCCCGGCCCGAATTATTTTTCGGATTGATTAAACCATAAACCCCTTCCGCCGCGCCGGTCAAAATGGATTTTGCCAGATCGCCCGAGCCGACGTAGAAAAAAGCGGTCTGCCCCATCAACCATTTGAAAAACGCTTCGGTGGCTTTTCGCAAAGCTACGCTCTCGCCTTCTTTGAAAGAAAGTTCCGCCGGCAAAATTTCGGGCCGTTTGACACTTTTATAATCCGCTATCGGCCGGCCAACCAAAGTTTTTTTCATTTTTTCCAAAAGTTTCTTTTCCGGTTCCAGATTTTTCCGGCAAGCTTCCAAGCGTTTCAAAAGATATTGGACTTCATCTTCTTTAAAATTCTCGACGATAACGTCAATATCGGCCTTCGCTTCGCCTTCCTTGCCCGGAATTTCAAATCCGAGTTTTTTTATGATTTCGACATATTCTTCATGGGGCGCGGGCGCGCCGTGAGAATCGGCCGTACCTTCCAATTTTCCGTAATATTTTCCTTTAACGGTGTGGCAAACAACGACCGTCGGTTTTTGGTTTGAAAAACCCTGCGCCGCTTTTTTGTAGGCCGCAACCAGTTCAAAAAAATTGTGCCCGTCAACTTCAATCACGTTCCAACCGAGCGCGAACCAATAATTGAGATATCGGGCGCTTAAAACTTCCGTGATCGGCCCGTCAATGCCGAAATGATTGAAATCCAAAGAAACGATAACGTTGTCCAAGCCCAAAGTATTCGTCAAATTTCTCGCTTCATAGCTCATGCCTTCTTCCGTTTCCGCGTCGCCCGCCAAAACAAAAACTTTTCCCGAAAGGCCGTTGGAGCGTTGAAGCAAAGCCAGCCCCGCTGCCACGGAAAATCCATGGCCCGAAGCGCCGGTGGTGGCGTCTGAAAAAGCGTAACGCGATTCCACGTGGCCGGCCGGTCCGTCGCAATGGCGGAAACGAACAAGACATTCGGGCAAAACCGCGCCTAATTTCTCTTTATCGATCTTTTGGCCGGAGCGCTGCAACGATTCATAAATTAAAGCCAAAACAGAATGAAAAAGCGGAGTGCAATGTCCGGCCGACCAAACAATCCGGTCCCGGCCGGGGTGTTTGGGATCCATGGAATCAAAAGCCAAAACGCCCGAAAGCAAAAGAGCCAAAACTTGTTCCGTTTTGGAAGAGGAACCGCCCGGATGGCCGGACTTGGCGCTTTCAATCGCGCAAAAAGCCAAGGCGCGCGCCAAACGAGCCAATTTTTCGGCTTTCTCGCCTTCTATTTCCGCCGGCGCTTTCAATTCCAAGCCTTGCAAATTCAAATAAGCTCCGCCCTCGGGCAAATATTGAAAACGCGCGGGTTCTTTTTCTTTTAAAACTTCCAATTCTTTTTCATTCAAAATATCGTACATGGATTTTTCAATTTTAAAATTAAAAATCTCTTTTTAATTCTTCAATCGCTTGTTTGATATCCCCGCTTTCGGAGATTGCCGCGCCCACGGCCAAAAGAGACGCGCCGGCCAAAATAATTTTTGGGGCGTTTTCCGAATTTATTCCCCCGTCAACTTCTATTTTAACATTCGGATATTTTTTCCGCAAAGCGGAAATTTTTTCCAAAACCTCTTTCTGAAATTTTTGACCCCCGAATCCCGGTTCCACGCTCATCAATAAAATCAGATCCATTTCACCGATAAAAGGTTCCAAAACCTCTATTTTTTCTTCCAAATTCAACGCCACGCCAAACTCCTTCCCTTTTTTATGAATTTCTTCCGCCAGATTTTTGACCGGGAAACCGATGCCTGTGTCAGTTTCATAAGGATTCAATTCATGGCTATGAATTTTTTCCAAAGCCTTCCAGTGCAAAATGAACCGCCGAGCCCGGCCGGACAGCCATTCCGGAAGATCAAGCTGAGGCTTTTGCGTCATTAAATGAATTTCCAAAAAAAGCTCGGTCTCCAAATTTTCCAAATCGCTGATTGCCTGTCCTTTCTCGGCGTAAGGCCAAGTTGTGTTCGGCACAAAAATTCCGTCCATAACATCGATTTGGACGGTTTTAACGAAAGGTTCAAATAATTTTATTTTTTCCTCTATTTCGCCGAAAGTCTTGGCGATGATGGTTGGAATAATCTCAGACATAAATTTAGTTCAAAACTCAAAGTTCAAAAATCAAAACTGCAGTTTAAATCTTAAAGCTAGAAATTCTTTAGTTTTAAGCTTTGCTCTTTGGCTTTGAGATTTGAGATTTGAGCTAACTTTCCATCTTCCTTATTTTTTCCAATCGCCGTTCATGCCTTTCGTCTTCTTCAAATTCCGTGTCGAGCCAAATTTTAACGAGTTTTTTGGCGGTTTCAAGATCAGTGGTGCGGCCGCCCAGACAAATTATATTGGCATCCAAATGCTGGGCCGCGGTGCGCGCGGTAAATTCATCATAGACCATCACCGCCCGAATATCTTTTATTTTATTGGCGGCCAAACAAACGCCTTGGCCCGTGCCGCAAATCAAAATACCGCCCGAGTCCTTGCTATCGGCCACGGCCAAAGCCAATTTTTTGGCAAAATCCGGATAATCATCGGCCAAATCCAATTGCTCCGCGCCAAGATCGATGATTTCATAACCCTCTTTGGCCAAGAAATTTTTTAATTCCTCTTTTAGAGGATAACCGGCATGATCGGCGGCGATGTAGAGCATAAATTTAGTTCAAAACTCAAAGTTCAAAAATCAAAACTGCAGTTTAAATCTTAAAGCTAGAAATTCTTCAGTTTTAAATTTTGCGCTTTGGTTTTGAGATTTGAGTTTTGAGATTTGAGCTTGCTCTCTTCCATTCTTCTATTTTTTTATGATTCCCCGAGAGCAGCACTTCCGGCGCTTTCCAACCGCGGAAATCTTCGGGCCGGGTGTATTGGGGATATTCTAAATAGCTTGTCGCTAATCGCTTATCGCTTATCGAACTAAAACTTTCTTCCACCAAAGATTCTTCTTTTCCAAGCACTCCGGGCAAAAAACGGCTAACCGCATCCACCACTATCATAGCAGGAATTTCGCCGCCGGTTAAGACGAATTTCCCAATGGAAATCTCTTCGTCCGCCAAATGTTCCGCCACCCGCTCGTCCACGCCTTCATACCGGCCGCAAATCATAATCAGCTGGTCATATTTAGCCAGCCTCTTGGCATCCGCTTGCGTGAATTGTTTGCCTTTGGCGGAAAAAAGAATTATCCGTTGTTTTATTCTTCGACCAAGGCGCGAAGCGCCGCGTGGAGAAGTTAAACTTCTCGACTTCGCTCCGCTCCGCTCGAAGAATATATCCGCTTTTTTTAAATCTTTGACCGCTTTAAAGATGGGTTCTATCTTAAAAATCATTCCCGGCCCTCCGCCAAAAGGCTTATCGTCCACGGTTTTGTGTTTGTCTTCCGCCCAATTGCGCAAATCATGCGCTTCAATTTTTATCAAATCGTTCTTTTGCGCCCGCGCCAAAATACTCTCGGAAAAATAAGAGTCGAAAATCCGCGGAAAAATTGTGATAATATCAAATTTCATAATAAACCCCGTCAGAAATTATTGGATACTTTCCTTTCAAAAATGATTTATTTATTATGGAAAAAATATTAACCATAATCAATCTATTTGATAATTTCTGACGGGGCGAACAAAAAACCGCGCTACGAATAAATTGTAGCACGGTTTTTTTATTTTTTCTATGAAAACGGAAGTTGAATTACAATTTCAAATCATCAACCACCGCATCAACGTCTTTTACCGGAGATTCGCTGCGCTCTCTGATCACCCGTCCGCCAACCGGCTCTTCAATCTTGAAGTTCACGCGGGCGTTGTGTTTGGCGCCGATAACCCTTAAAAGTGTCCGGACGGCCCGGGCGGTTCCGCCCTGGCGGCCGATGACTTGACCCATATCTTCCGGATTGACTTTGAGAGTCAAAAGAACTCCCATTTCGTCAATCTTCCGATCGGTTTTCACTTCATCGGGATGATCCACGATGCTTTTAATGACAAAATCCACGAATTCCTGGTCGGGATAATTAGCCATATCTTTCTTTGGATTATTATCTTTTTTTGTTTAACATCTGGGACAGTTCGACCTTTCCCGGAAACTGTCAACACAAAAAGCATAGCACCGGCGCAAAATTATGTCAACGTATTCTTATGCACCGTTTTGCCTCTCAAAATAACAAAAAAGCCCCAAAAGGAGCTTTTTAAAATTGTGATTTTACGCGGCGGCTTTTTCTTCTTTCTTTTCCGCCGGCGCCGGTTTTTCTTCCCCCTTTTCTTTCTTTTTGGGCCGCCAAGCTTTGACTTTGGCGCCGGAGAGCAAACCTTCTTTCACCAAAAGATTATGCGCCGTGGCGGAAGCCTGCGCGCCCTTGGAGATCCAGTATTTTATCCGTTCGCCTTCGAATTTTTTAACTTTTGTCCGCGGATTATAGGAACCCAAAATTTCCTGAAATTTTCCTTTAACAGGATTGGTTTTCTCGGTCAAAATCAGCCGGAAAGCCGGTTGATTCTTTTTGCCCGTTCTTTGAAGTCTGATGGTTAACATATTTTGCTAGATTATCTTAAAAGATTAAAAAAGTCAATCGTTTTTGTCATTCTGTCCCCATATCTGTCATTCTGGCGAAAGCCAGAATCCAGATGATTATAGTTCATTATATAAATCTTTCCATCCAGGATTATTTTTTTCAATTAGATCCAGTTTCCATTTTCTTTTCCAGTTTTTCAAATCTTTTTCTCTTTTTATGGCGCTCTCTACATTGGAAGTCTGTTCATAATAAACCAACATATGAACTTTATATTTTTTAGTGAATCCTTCTACTGAATTATTCTTGTGCTGATACACCCTTCTTCTTAAGTCTGAGGTCACACCGATATATAAAGTGCCGTTTCTTTTACTGACTAAAATATAAACATAATAGTTTTTCTGGTTCATTCTGGATGCCGGGTCAAGCCCGGCATGACAATTTTTTTATTTGTTTTACTTCCCATTCCACCCCTTCTTGACGATTGCCGCTTCCGCCGCTTTTTGCTGAGCTTCCTGCTTAGAAACGCCTTCGCCTTCCGCCACCAATTCCTGTTCCAAAAACACGCCCACCTTGAAATGTTTGGCATGATCCGGCCCCCATTCATCCAAAACTTCGTAGCTTGGCGTCACGCCCGCCCGTTCCTGCGCTTCTTCTTGAAAAACGCTTTTGGCGTCCCTAAAAGCGCCTTGTTCCAAAATATTCGGCAGATGTTTCAAAATTTCTTTTTCCACAAAAATACGCGCTTTTTCGATTCCCCGGTCCAAAAAAACCGCGCCGATCAAAGCTTCCAAAGCATTAGCCAGAATATATTGGCGCGCCCGGCCCGTGTCTTTGGCTTCGCCCCGGCTCAATAAAATAAAATCATTCAAACCCAATTCGTCGGCCACTTCCGCCAACATTCTGGCGTTAACCAAAGCCGCCCGCCAATTGGTGAGCTCTCCTTCGGGATTTTTATAATTTTTGTAGAGATATTGGGTGACGATTAATTCCAAAACCGCGTCCCCCAAAAATTCCAAACGCTCGTTATGATCCAGTTCAAAACCCGGATTTTCGTTGATATAGGAACGATGCGTTAGAGCTTGTTGAAGCAAATTTTTACTTTCAAAATCCACTCCGATCCTTGTCTCCAATTTGGATAAATCTGACACTGATTTTTGAATCAAGAATCAAGAATCAAGAATCAAGCGAAAATCGCCGTAATTCATAATTCATAATTCATAATTCAATTTTATTACTCGTCTTTCTGCGGTTCGCCGATCTCGCGGTAAACCGTGCCCAGCACCCCGTTGACGAATTTCCCGGACGATTCGCCCGAAAAACTTTTAGCCAATTCGATGGCCTCGTTAATGGCCACTTTGGGCGGAACTTCGGCCCGGTCGCCGAACAGAAGTTCAAAAAGTCCAAGCCGTAAAATATTGCGGTCGACGATCGTGATCTGTTCCAATGGCCATTCGGGCGCCGATTTTTCGATTATTTTATCGATTTTGGCCAAATGCTCGGCCGTGCCTCGGACCAGACGCCAAATAAAATCGGCTCCTTCCAGGCCAGGACCGAATTCCAAAATATTTTTCTCCACGATCTCTTCAAGCTTTTTTTCTTCCTTACCCCAAAAATCCCACTCGTAAAGAGACTGCATGGCGATAGAACGGGAAAGATGACGATTGGCCATAAAAAATTTAAACTTTGTTTTTTAAATTACTTTTCTTCGTTTTTGTGCTCGTGCTCGTGCTCGTGTTCCTGCGCTTCCAATTCTTTCTTTCTTTTCTTTTGCTCTTTTTTGGTCAGTTTTTTCAAAACATCGATCATTTCGCGGTTTTTATAGGTGCCACAATTTTGGCAAATTCGGTGCGCCAAAACCGGCTGGCCGCATTTCGGACAAGCGGAAATTTTTTGGATTTTCAAAGCCAAATGCGAACGCCGACGATTTCGATGCGACCTGGTATGTTTTTGTTTGGGTAATGGCATAGATATAACTTCCTCCCTTTTTAAAGGCAGGCCTGCCTACCGATAGGCAGGGTTAGGAGAGATTTATTATTTATTGATTTCAATATAGCAAGAAATTCAGACGGAGTCAAATAAAAAACCAAAAAATATAAATACTTTTATTCTCGGCTGCGCGCAATCTCAATCGCCACCACGCCGAATTTATTTTCTTCTTCAAGAGTATAAAATCTTCGATAAACTCCGACCGCTTCTTCAACCGATTTTTTATCGGGAATGGTTTTTTCAATCCCCTCTTTCTCGATCATTTCCCGGAACGAGCTGTATATTCGTTTGCCGACAACTTCAAATTCAACCTCATTATTGATGTTTAAAATGCCGCCAATCTCGATTTCTTTCGATTTTCCCTTATTTAAACGTCCTTCCACCGTCTTTTTACCCGACAAAATGAATCCAAAATACGGCTCTTGAATATTTATTTCTATTTTTTTCATAAAATGGGAGTTGATTAATATTTATGATAAAAAAATGGGCGGACAGAATATCTGTCTGCCCATTGTAATCGAATTACGCAATAATTTCAAAGGAAAAAACTCTTATCCCACCGTATTTTTCAACCTTCCAGTCGGGATAAATTTTCCGATATTCTTCGAGAGCCCTGCTTTTATTCAAGCCGGGCACTAGTAAATTAACTTCTTCGTTTTCCAGCATCTGCTGAAAATTACTATATGTTCGAATTCCCGTAATCCGAACATTCAAAGAACAATCCCCCCAAAAAAACTTGATTGTATCGCCAACTTTAACTCCGCAAATCGAGGGATAATTGAGCCGCGCCTCCAGTTTTTTAAGGCGAGACTTTATCATCTCGAAATATTTTCTCTTGAATCGCCACTCTTTCATGATAGCTCCTTTCTTAAAATGAATTCTTTCACGCCTTCAAGATATTTTCCGATTCTCTCGGCAATGACGATAAAACCGTGTTTTTCAAAAAAAGAAATTGATTCTGTTTTAATCTCCGAAACGGTGACAATTAAAGAATTTAAGCTATGCTCGCGCGCAAAACATTCGGCTTTTTCAAGCAAAGCTCGACCGAAACCTTTTCCCTTGAATTTCGGCAATACCAAAAGAGTTGAAATTTTCAGATATTGCCGATCCGGGTTAGCCTTTAAAGAAAGAAAGCCGACAACAATATCATCCTCAACAGCCACAAAAGCATGTTTAAAGCCTGATCCTGTCATCCATTCATTAAATGCCTTGGCTTGATCGCCATAAAGCGGTTTAAGAATTTCATCCGCAATCATCTTTAAAACCGCTCTATCTCCTTCGCGCACCGGTCTTATCAACATAATCAGTTCCTTTCGATTTTAGAAAGAACCATTCATTCTTTAAAATTATATAACTTAAAAGATTATCTGTCAAATAAAAAACTTGATCGGGTTTAACCTAATCCGGCTTGTGAGATTCACAACGGCTGTTTAGTGGCGGATTCTCCGAGAAGAAGAAAAATCGTTTGATTATTTGTTTAACTGTTTGCTTGGTAAACTTCTGACCGGTTCGAACGAAAACCGATGCAAAACACACGGGCCATGGAGACGCAGGGCCGCGAAATGTTTTTTAGTGCCGTAGCCCTTATGTTCGTTAAAACCGTAAATCGGGAATTTTTGATGATACTTTTGCATCAGCCGGTCGCGCGATACCTTGGCGATAATAGATGCCGCGGCCACGGAAAAAATCTTTTCATCCCCTCGCGTCACGGCTTTTTGGGAAACATTGAGATCTTCCAGCAAAAAATTGCCGTCCAAAAGCAAAAAATCCGGCTCGATTCCCAAATTTTCCAGCGCTTTTTTCATCGCCAGTTTCGTCGCTTCCAAAATATTTATTTCGTCGATAATCTTTTGAGAAATTACGCCGAGTCCCCATTTAATATTTTTATCGCCGGTCAAAATCTCGTACCACTTCTCGCGTTGGCGCGCGGTTAATTTTTTAGAATCTTTAATATTTTCCCAAACTTTCAACTTTTCACTTTTAACTTCCAACTGAGCCACGGCGCAGACCGCGGCCGCGACCACCGGTCCGGCCAACGGCCCCCGCCCGACTTCGTCCAGCCCCGCCACAAAATTAAAGCCTCTTTTTTGCAATTTTATTTCCTCTGAAAAATCAGGTCGATTCATAATTTCATTTTAACATAAACCATCGTCTTGCGGATAAAATTTAAATAAAATATACTATATTCATATATGCCAGATAACAAACTTGGTCTCAATTGGTCGGCGGTGGAGAAGGCGCTCGGCGAAGGAACTTTTTCCGGCTACAAAATCGGAATTCTCGAAACGGAAAAATTATTAAAAGAGATGCTCTCCCAAAAACAGATTCCCGGAAAAAAAGCGGAACGCCAACTGAAATACGTCGGCCGGTTTTTGAGCCTGCCCGACAAATTGGATTACAGTCGAGATATCTGCCGTCGAATTCTCGACGAACCTCATTTTGAAATTTCGCGCGAAGAAACGAAACAGATCGTCATGGGTTATTGGCAGGCCATGCTGGACATTGAAGAAGCGGTGGGCGCGCTTTCTCTTTGGGAAAAAATGTCATTGCGTTTAAAGTATTTTTTGGCAATCCTGATAGACAATTTCAAGATTGCCGGCTGGGCGATTATCATTCTTTCCGCTTCGATCTGGTTTTTGGGCGAAAATGAAAGCGGTTTGGCGGTCGCCCGATTCATCGTTAATATCAATCATTTTTTCATCTTTAAATTGTTATTCTGGACGATTATCATCGTCGCGGCCGTTGCCCTAATCGGCGGTTTCATATTTTTGATTGGCCGAGGGAAGAAAAGATTCTAAAACCCCATGAAATTTTCCCACCTCCACGTTCACTCTCACTATTCCCTGCTTGACGGCCTCCCCAAAATAGACGGATTAGTGGAAAGAGCGGTTAAACTCGGAATGGATTCAATGGCTTTAACCGACCACGGCTCGCTCTACGGCGCCGTGGAATTTTTTAAAAAAGCCAAAGCCAAAGGATTAAAGCCCATCATCGGCTCGGAAATGTATTTGACGCCCGACAGCCGTTTCAATAAACGCGGCCGAATGGACGACAAACGTTTTCATTTGATACTTCTGGCCAAAAACAAAGTTGGCTATGAAAATTTGGTTAAGCTGACCACCCGGGCCTGGCTGGAAGGATTTTATTACAAACCCCGCATCGACAAAGAAATTCTCCGTCAATTTTCGGAAGGCCTGATCGGTTCTTCCGCGTGTCTGGCCGGCGAAATCGCCCGCGCCATCACAAATAACGCCGATCTTTCAAAAGCCGAAGCGCTTGCTTTGGAATATCAGGAAATTTTCGGACCGGGAAATTTTTATCTTGAAATGGAACACCATCCTCATCTGCCCGCCCAAGAAAAAGTGAATGAAGCGCTGAAGATAATTTCAAAAAAACTCGGAATTCCCTTGGTGGCTACGCACGACGTCCATTATTTGGATCCCTCGGACGCCCAAGCGCAAGATATTTTAATGCTCGTGAACACCAACGCTTCGCTGGACGACCCCGAACGCCTAACGCTCAAAGCCGACGATTTTTCGCTTCGCCCTCCCGAAGATATGATAGAATGGTTCAAAGACACGCCCGAGGCCATCGAAAACACTCAAAAGATTGCGGCCGAATGCAATTTCGAATTTGAACTCGGCAAATATCAACTGCCTCATTTTAAAGTGCCCGGCGGACAAAAGCCGGAAGAATTTTTGCGCGAGCTTTGCGGCGTTGGACTTAAAAAACGCTATCCCGGCGGGATCAATCAAGAAATTTCCGACCGCTTGGAACACGAACTGAGCATCATTCAAAAAACCGGCTTCGCTTCTTATTTCTTGATCGTTCAAGATTTTACCAACTGGGCGAAAAGCCAAAAGATCGTCGTGGGGCCGGGCCGCGGTTCGGCCGCCGGCTCGCTGGTTTCTTATCTTTTGAACATTACCGATATTGATCCTTTAAAATACGATCTGCTGTTTGAAAGATTTTTGAATCCCGAAAGAATTTCCATGCCGGATATTGATATGGATTTTGCCGACGCGAGGCGCGAAGAAGTCATCGGCTATGTCCGCCAAAAATACGGAAGCGACCACGTGGCCCAAATCATCACTTTCGGCACCATGGCCGCCCGCGCCGCCATTCGCGACACCGGCCGGGCCATGGGTTATTCTTATCAAGTTTGCGACCAAGTGGCCAAAGCCATTCCGCCCATGGGTTTCACTCTGGAAAAAGCACTGGCCGAATCGGTGGAATTCAAACAACTTTATGATTCCGACGACCAAATAAAAAAATTGGTTGATACCGCTTTGAAATTGGAAGGCGTGGCGCGCCATGCTTCCACGCACGCGGCCGGCGTCGTAGTTACGAAAGAACCCCTGGAAAAAATCGTACCGCTCCAACACCCGACACAGGACGACGAAGCCATCGTTACCCAATATGAAATGCACGCCATCGAAGATTTGGGTCTTTTAAAAATGGATTTTCTGGGACTCAAAACCCTGACCCAGATAGAAAACTCTCTTAAAATCGTCGAGAACACAAAAAATAAAAAAATCGAGATCAGCGCTTTGCCGTTGGATGACGAAGAAACCTATCGGCTTCTGCGCGAAGCCCGAACCACCGGCGTGTTCCAGCTGGAATCGGGCGGGATGAAAAAAAATCTAAAAGAATTAAAGCCTTCGGTTTTTGAAGACATCATCGCCATGGTGGCGCTTTACCGCCCGGGCCCCATGGACCTGATCTCCGATTTCATCGCCCACAAACACGGACTTAAAGAAATAAAATATATTCATCCGGCGCTCGAACCGATCTTAAAAAATACTTACGGCATTATCGTTTATCAAGAGCAAGTAATGGAAATCGCGGTCAAGCTCGCCGGCTACACTTTGCCCGAAGCCGACACTCTGCGCAAAGCCATGGGCAAAAAGATTAAGAAGCTGATGGATGAACAGCAGGAAAAATTGATGAAAGGCATGGAAAAGAAAGGCATCGACAAAAAAACCAGCCAACAAATCTGGGAATTCATCGAACCTTTCGCCAAATACGGTTTTAATAAATCTCACGCCACCTGCTACGCGCTCGTGGGATATGAAACCGCTTTTTTGAAAGCTCATTTTCCCACCGAATTTATGGCCGCGTTGATGAATTCGGAATTGGATGATATTGAACGCATTGCCATTTTAATAGAAGAATGCCGGCAAATGAAAATCGAAGTTCTGCCGCCCGAAATCAACGAAAGTCTCGGCAGCTTTACCGTGATCAAAGACAACATCGTCCGCTTCGGTCTGAACGCCGTTAAAAACGTGGGTGGAAATATTGTGGAGGCGATCGTGAAAGAGAGAAAACAAAACGGTCCGTTTGAATCAATCTCCGATTTCATCGAACGCGTCCAAGACAAAGACTTGAACAAAAAATCTTTGGAAAGTTTGATTAAATGCGGCGCTTTGGATAATCTCGGCGAACGAGGCCAACTACTCGGCAATCTTCCCATGATTCTAACTTTCGCCCGCGAAACGCAAAAACCGAAAACCAACGGACAAGTCAGTCTTTTTTCCGTGCCGACGGCCCAGGGCGAAGGGAAAAAGAACGGCTTAATGCCCACTCTTCGTCTTCAACCCGCGCCGCCGAGCGTCAAAAAAGAAAGATTAGCCTGGGAAAAAGAATTACTCGGGCTTTATATTTCCGAGCATCCGGCGCAAGAATATGAAAAGGTTATTCAAAAATTTGCGACTCTGCCTTCAAAAATTTCCGCCGATTCCGTCGGCAAAAGAATAAAAGTCGGCGGCGCCATTACCAAAATTCACAAGATCATCACGCGTTCCGGCAAACCGATGCTTTTCGTGACTTTGGAAGACACGCGCGCCAAAGTGGAAGTTTTGGTTTTTCCGCGAACGCTTGAACAAACCGCCACTTTTTGGCAAGAAGACAAGATTGCCCTGATTTCGGGGCGCTTGGACAACAAAGAAGGCAGTTTCAAAATTCTTTGCGAAGAAGCGCAAGAAATAAATCACAATCATTTGAGAAATTTCGGATAAGAAAAAAATTGCCAAAATATTCAAGACAATATAAAATAAAAAAGGCTCTTTTGATCTTTGCGGTTTTTTCCGGGAGGAGAAAAACCTATGGACGATCTTGATGACTTCGATGATGAAGATAGTTTCGAAGATGACATTGAGGGCGACTTTGAGGATCCAAGAAGCGTTGTTTCCGATGCTTCTCTTGATTTTGTTCCTTCAAAGTTTTTATTGGAAAAAGCTCGTTTAAAAATGGCAAAACGGCCGGAACGCCTTGGATTTACGCCGAGACCGGAAATTGTGTTGCGGCAATTGTCCGAAGAATGAATAAAAAACCGCTCCTTGTTTTCAAGGCGCGGTTTTATTTTTCTGAATTTTTGCCGAATTACCACATCCGCATAAGTTGGCCGCAGGAGTTTGCAAGCATGGACATCTTTCTTTCCTTCGTCGGACGAAAAAACCTCTTCTATTAAGAGTTCTCTCGATCCACAGAAAAAACATCTTTTTATTATTTTATTCCCTCCTGTAAAAGGCAGTTTATAATAGATAATTTCTGAGGGCCTATGCGTCTGAAGAAAATTATTCCTGGGAGTCATTGCGCAAATCCCCATTGTGCCGCCGGCTTTTTTCCCTTCTTTGGGAACTTCCTTGGCGCCGGGCACTCTCTCGGACGGAATGCCTCCATTTAAAAAATAAAGTATCCCGCCCAAAAATGCCATTTCACGACCCGGATAATTCCTAAGATTTCTTTTTCTTTCATTTTTTCTGACAGAAAGAATACTCATAAAAACCTCCCTTTTTAAAAAGAACCTTGATCTGATTTGAACAATCACGCTTAAACTATTTTATCTCTTTTATCCGTTATTTGACAAGTTTTTTCAAAAATTCTAAAATTCAATCACAATCGAATGAACGATGAGATGGTCTAACCAGCCATTGAGTTCAACGCCCGCGCCGGCGCAATCGGCGTTCAAAGCGCCCAAAAATTTATGGGAAGTCGGGTGGAACCCCCCGAGTTTATCCTGATGCCGTTGGCGGCAGAAGGACGGGGCCCGACATCTGTAAGTTTTTAGGCGTATTTTATTAATTAAAATTTTTAAATTATTTTCCCCTCCTTTTAGGAGGGGTTAGGGGAGATTTTTACATTTAGTTTTATATGTAAAAAATCCCCCTTAATCCCCCTTTTTAAAGGGGGAAATACTTCCAATATGAAAAACAACTTAAATACTCTTCGCCATTCTACTTCCCACCTTCTCGCCGCCGCGGTGTTGGAAATGTTCCCCGAAGCGAAACTCGCCATCGGACCGGCGATTGAAGACGGTTTTTATTATGACTTTGAGCTACC
>Ga0172379_10003164_pt1 | contig 26901 bp, 29 predicted proteins | sample GrowelOW334metaG_FD_119756 | JGI IMG/M metagenome (GOLD analysis project Ga0172379, IMG submission 119756) | Groundwater microbial communities from an aquifer near a municipal landfill in Southern Ontario, Canada - Groundwater well OW334 metaG | ecosystem: Environmental > Aquatic > Deep...
CCGCCTTTGGCGGAGAAATTAAAAATTTGGATGCTTTGTAGTGTTGTAATTATTGTACTTGAAAAAGATGCAAAATATAAAAAATAAAAATATTTGTCGAATCCTTGGGATAGATCCCGGAACTGCTACTGTGGGCTGGGCAATATTGGAAGAAAAAAAAGGGAAAATAGCTTCTTTGGCTCATGGTCACATCAGCACTTCTCCCAAAGATTCAGTTTCCTCCAGACTAAAAGAAGTTTCGGATGATTTGAAAAAAATTATTCAAAAATATAATCCGCATGAGGCGGCCGTTGAAGAGCTTTTCTTTTTCAAAAATCAAAAAACCATTATCCGGATTGGCGAAGCAAGAGGAGCTATCCTATTGACACTGGAGAATTTACAGGTTAAAATAATCGGTTATACTCCGCTTCAAGTGAAGCAAGCTGTGACTGGGTATGGCCGGGCGGAAAAAAAACAAATTCAATTGATGGTCAAAGAAATTTTGGGTTTGAAATCTATTCCTAAACCCGATGATGTGGCGGATGCGATTGCGATTGGAATTTGTCATCTCAACAGCCGAAAGATAAAAATGCTTGGCCGATAATAACTTTTTAATAAATTAAATAAAATTTATGAATGTCAGCCCAATAATAAATTATTTTATTTCTCAAGGAGTGCCACTGGAAACGACCGTATTAATTTTGATGCTTCCTGTGATTGCGACTTTTATCGCTTTTTTGAGGCAAGCTTTGGGAATCAAGGCTTTCGGAATTTATACTCCGCTGCTGGTGACTTTTGCCTTTTTGGCAACCAATGGATTGAAATATGGAGTGGCTATTTTTCTTACAGTTATTATTTCCGGATTAATAATTCGCTTTGTCTTAAAATCTTTTCGGTTACTTTATCTGCCGAGAGTAGCCATTATGCTTTCTGCGGTGTCCTTGGTTGTGCTTTTGATGCTGGCATTGGGAGGTGGATTGAAACGGACAGGACTGGCTTCAGTTTCTATTTTTCCGATTTTAATTATGATAACTATTGTGGAAAAATTTATTGCGGTGCAAATTGAAAAAGGAAACAAAACTGCCATTATCTTGGCCTTTGAAACTTTGGTCATTTCTATTTTTGGATATTATCTTTTACACTGGGCGTCTTTTGTTAATTTAGTTATAGCTTATCCGTGGATTGTTGCATTCACTTTACCGATAAATATTTTCTTGGGTAAATGGAAAGGATTGCGCCTAACTGAATATTTGAGGTTTCGGGAAGTAATTAAAAAAATGTAGTCTCTACGAATTACGAATTGGTACTAATATACAAATATCTTGTATTTTATTGAATGCATAACTAAAATCTTTTTTAGGGCAACAAAATTCGTATATTCGTATTTGATTAGTAATTAGTAGAGAAAAGCCTATGTTTGAATATTTCAAAAAAAGCCGGAAAATTTTGGGGATGAATGCGAGAAATTTGCAATTCATCAGACCTTGCAATCTAAAAAAGGCTAGGCGTATTGCTGATAACAAATTGATCTGCAAGAAAGTTTTGGAAAAAAATAATATTCCTGTTCCGAAATTAATTTCTAAAATTTCCAGCATTCAAGAATTGGAAAATTTTGATTGGAATTCTCTACCAAACAGTTTTGCTTTGAAACCTAATCGTGGTTTCGGAGGCGAAGGTATTATAGTGGTTTTTGGAAAGAAAAAAGGGCGAGAAGATGCTTGGATAAAATTTGACGGATCGATTATTACAATAGAAGATTTTAAAAATCATATTCGCAATATTTTGGATGGATCATTTTCTCTTTCTAATTCTCCGGACGTGGCTTTTTTTGAAGAAAGATTATTACTTCTGAAAACTTTCAAACCATATGTTTTTAAAGGCATTCCTGATATTCGTGTGATTGTCTATAATAAGGTTCCGGTGATGGCAATGCTTCGTGTCCCAACCAAAGAATCGGGCGGGCGGGCCAATCTTCAACAAGGCGCAATAGGCATTGGAATCGATTTGGCTTCAGGAGTCACGACTACGGCAGTTTTTCGGAAAAATAAAATAATTGAACATCTCCCCGGGACAAGATTAGCGCTTTCAGGAATAAAAATACCTTATTGGAATGATATCTTAAAGTTAGCTGTAAGAGCTCAAGAAGTTTCCGGATTGGGATTTTTGGGAGCGGATGTGGCGATTGATAAGGAAAAAGGGCCGGTTTTTTTGGAACTTAATGCCCGACCGGGGCTTTCCATTCAAATTGCTAATTTGGATGGATTGAAAGGGCGGCTGGAAAGAGTGAGAGATATTCAGATAAAAACAATGGAACGGGGCGTCCGAGTGGGCATGAACCTTTTTGGAGGAGAAATTCAGGAAGAAGTGGAAGAAATTTCCGGAAGAAAAATTATCGGATCAATTGAGAAAGTAAAATTTATCGGGAAGGACGAGAAAGAAATTGAAGTGGAAGCGAAAATTGATACAGGCGCCCAATCTTCTTCGATTGATATTGAACTGGCCAAAGAACTTGGGTTTGCAGAAATGCTGGAAGAATTTTCGAAAATAGATTTGTCTTTATATAATGTTTCTCCTGAAAATGAAAATCAAATAAAAAAAGAAATCATGGAGAAATACAAAGATAAATTAATAGGACTGGCAGATGTTTCGGTTATATTTTCTGCCAGCGGATCATCCATACGCCCGGTTGTCAGCTTGACTTTCATGTTGGACAAAGTTTCAATAATAGGCAAAGTCAATATTACCGATAGAAACAAAATGAGATACCGGATGATTGTGGGAAAGAAAAATTTGAGTAAGTTTTTAATTGATGTAAATAAAATAACAAAATTATGAAAAACAAAAAAGTAGTAGTTGTCTATTATGGAAATGATTGGAAAAAAGCGGTACCTATTCTTAGCCAGGATACCAGAAAATCTTTCGAAGACTGGCATGTGCGCGGTTTGGGAAAAGGAGTGGAAATGTATCGGGCAAGTTTTGCATGGTTCGATTTGAAAACCGGAACTTTCAAAAAATCATGGGCATATCGAGATGGGAAATGGAAGAAGAGTGGAAAACCCATTAAACCCGACTTGATTTTTGATAAAATAACCGGAAAACGTGACTACAGATTATTTGACAAGAAAATGGAAATTTCAAAAAAAGTTAAAATTTTTAATTCGCCACTTTTCCGGACAATTTTGGACAACAAGCTTTCTCAATATCTTGTCCTGAGTGAATTTATGGCGCCTTCATATGTGGCATCTGATGAAAAAGAAACACGTGAGGCGATGAAAAAAATAAAATCTTCCAAAGTGGTCTTGAAACCGATTTATGGGTCGGGGGGATTTGGAATTTTAATTGAAGAAAAAAATAAAATTAAACTGGAAAAAATAGATTACCCGATTTTTGTCCAAGAATTCATAAAAAGCGAAAAAGGGATACCGGGATTTTCCAAGAAGAAAGAAGTGGCAGACCTCAGGATGGTTTTTATGAATCACGAGCTGGTTTTTTCATTATCAAGAATCGCCAAAACTGGATCGCTTTTTACCAATTTTCACCAAGGCGCTCAGGCTGTCATTGTGCCGGAAAAATCCATACCGAAAAAGGCGAAAATTATGGCGGATAAAATTGTGGAAAAACTGAAAATTTTTCCTGAGGCCCAATATGCTTTGGATTTTATCTTCACCAACTCCGGCAATCCGATTTTGGTGGAAATGAACACTACTCCAGGATTCGATCTTCTCTACGTCGTGGGAGACGAAAAAATCAAGGAGAAAAACTTCGAAGAATTTATAAAAATTTTAAAATAGTTAAATGAAAAGTATCAAAAAAATCAGAGTTGCCATAGTGGCCCCGCCTTTCGGATCAATTGGCGGACCGGAAGTTGTGGCTCAAAATTTGACGGATGCTCTTTTGAAAAAAGGAATAGATGTCACGCTTTTTGCGCCGAAAGATTGGAAAACGAAGGCTAAGCTAATCCCAACATTGGAGAAAAGTCTTTGGAATATAAAAAATTTCAGCAAGCAGCCCGTCCGAGTCAGGAATAATATGATAATTTCCAGCCAAGTTAAAATCCTGAGTTATCAAAAAGATTTTGATATTATTCATTTGCATTCTCAGGGTTATGCTTATGCTGTTGGAATAAATTTGTCCGTTCCGTCGGTATTATCCTTGCACAGCCATATAGGATTGGGAGAATTCCAACAAATAAAAAAAACGGGAGTCCATATTGTTTCCCTTTCTGATTCACAGCAGGAAAAAATAAAAACTGAAGCGACTATTTGGAACGGTGTTCCGGTTGAAAAAATAAAATATTCGGCAAAAAAAGGAAAATATTTGATAGCCATTGGAAGATTGACCAATCAGAAAGGAATAGATGTTGCCATCCAAATAGCTAAGAAAGCTGGGAAAAAGTTGCTTATATTTGGCCGGATTGGAAATTCGGAAGAAAGGCAGGAATATTTTGCCAATAAAATAAAGCCATTTATAGACGGGAAGCAAATCATATATAAAGGTGAAGTTTCTCACGAGAGAATATATGATTATTTGAGAAATGCGGAAGCGCTTTTGTTTACAATCAAAGGTTCGGAAATTTGTCCGATGGTGGTGGCTGAATCCTTGGCTTGTGGAACTCCGATTATTGGAACCAGAATAAAGCCTCTTTTGGAGATTCTCAAAGATAAAAAAACCGCTTTTTTGTCAGATGATATCAATAAATTGGTGAAGTGTGTAAAAAATATCAATAATTTTGACCGCCAAGCCTGCAGAACATACGCTGAAAAATATTTTGACAGTTCGGTAATGGCGGAAAAATATTTGGAGCTATATTACAAAATATTGAAAAAATAGTATAATTGGGATATAATAGAACCTAGCTTTATGAAGCCAACGTTCATTTCAGTCCAAAAATTCAAAAATATGTCCGCCAAGAGCCGCTGGAAGCTTTTAGGCAAGGTTGCTCTTTATTTGGCGGGAATTGTTCTGGTTTTTGTGGCAGGAGTTTTTTTGTATTTTGCCAAAGATTTGCCGAGTCCCGACAAAATTAATAAGCGCATAGTTTCTCAATCAACTAAAATTTTTGACCGCACGGGCCAGCATCTTCTCTATGAAATTCACGGAGAAGAAAAAAGAACATTAATACCTTCGCAAGATATCCCAGACAATGTGAAATATGCTACGGTTGCATTGGAAGACCAAGATTTTTATTCCCATCATGGCATCAAAGTTACTTCAATAATCCGAGCAGCTCTGGCAGATGTCCTGAAAAGTCGAACCGCTCAGGGCGGATCGACTATTACCCAGCAATTTGTGAAAAATTCCATTCTTACCCCCGAGCGCACTTTTGTCAGGAAAATAAAAGAAGTTATTTTATCGATAGAAATTGAACAGAAATTTTCCAAAGATGAAATTCTAACGATGTATCTTAATGAAATTCCATACGGTTCCAATGCTTACGGAATTGAATCTGCCGCACAGACTTTTTTTGGGAAACATGCCAAAGAACTTACTTTGGAAGAGGCAACTCTAATTGTTGCTCTCCCAAATGCTCCATCATATTATTCTCCCTATGGATCGCATCTGGATGAATTGAAGGGTCGACAAGAGTTTCTTTTGAAAAAAATGGCCAGTCTTGGATATATCACCGAAACGGAGGCCAATGATGCGATAAACGTAGATACTATTGCTAAAATCCAACCTTTTCACGAAGCAATTTCTGCGCCTCATTTTGTGATGTATGTCAAAGAATATTTGGAAAAACAATATGGCCAGCAAGAAGTGGAGCAAGGGGGACTAAAGGTTTATACCACCCTTGATTGGGATAAGCAGCAAATTGCGGAAAAGGCGGTGAAAGATGGTGCTGAAAAAAATAAGAAAAATTGGAAAGCGGAAAATTCGGCGATGGTAGCGGCCGATCCGAAAACCGGCCAGATTTTAGCGATGGTTGGATCCAAAAATTATTTCGATACTACTATTGATGGGCAGGTAAATGTAGCCATCCGTGATCGCCAGCCGGGATCATCTTTCAAGCCTTATGTGTATCTGACCGCTTTTGAAAAAGGATACACCCCCGAAACGATTCTTTGGGATGTAGACACAAATTTCACAATGGATGTTGGAAAAGATTATAATCCGAAAAATTATGACGGAAAAAATCGCGGACCCTTGCAGATGAAAGATGCGTTGGCGATGTCGCTTAACGTTCCGGCAGTGGAAACTCTTTATTTGGCAGGCGTCCAAAATTCAATAGATACTGCCAAAAAAATGGGAATCACCACGCTTACTCATCCGGAAAGATACGGATTATCCCTGGTGCTTGGCGGAGGGGAAGTTAAATTAATTGATCATGTAAATGCTTTCGGGACTTTTGCCACAGGTGGAATTCATCATGATCAAGTTTCAATTCTCAAAATTGAAGATGGTGATGGAAAACTATTGGAAGAATATAAATCAAACGATGGTAATAGAGTGATAGATGAAAAATATGTTTCTATGATTGATTACATTCTTTCCACGAATGCTTTTCGTGCGCCGGTTTTTGGAGATAATTCTCCCCTGGCTTTCAAAGATAGGGCTGTGGCCGCCAAAACCGGAACCACTAATGAATTTCGCGATGGTTGGACAATTGGATACACTCCTTCAATAGTCGTAGGGGTGTGGTCTGGAAATAATAATAATTCTCCAATGAAAGCCGGGGCGGATGGAGTTAATGTTTCCGCGCCGATTTGGAGAAGTTTTTTGGATCAAGTTTTGGTCAATTCCAATAATGAATCTTTCCCAAAATATGAGCAAGTGGATACAGGTAAAGATGTTCTTGATGGAAAAATGGATATTAAGGAAGATGTCAAAGTATGCGAGATTCCTGGGAAAGATAAAAAATATTGTTTGGCAAATGATTATTGCTCATCAAAAGACGTTGAAAAGAAATCCTTTGCCAATGCGCATCCCATTCTTTGGTATGTGAACAAAGATGATCCGAGAGGAGACATTCCGGCTAATCCGGAAAGCGACCCTCAATTCAAAAATTGGGAAAAAGCCGTTCAGGACTGGTACAAAAACAATAAAGATAAGAAAGATAAGAAAGATAAGAATACGGTTTATGGCACTTTACCGACAGAAAGTTGCAAAGAAAGTGATTTTTCTAAAAATAAGCCCGGTGTATCACTTAGTGTTTCCAATGATGGAGCTGGAAAACTTAGTTTTTCTGCTAATGTGGATGCGCCTTATGGGGTAAATAAAACAGAATATTTTGTTGATGAAAATTCTAGTGGAGATTCTTATGCTTATACCGTTGGTATACCTGGGACAGTGAAAGTGGAAGTAAAAATCACTGATAATAATGGAAATACAGCTTCGGATAGTAAAAATATAAGTTTTTAAAAAAATGATTGCAAAAATAAAAGGCAAAGTGGATTATATCCGCAATAATTACGCCGTAGTCGATGTGAATAATATTGGATACAAAATTTTTCTCACAGCTTATTCAATGGGAAAGATTGCCGGTGGAAAAGAAGCGGAGCTTTTTATTCACACGCACGTGCGAGAAGATATTCTAGCTCTCTATGGATTTTTGTCTTTGGAAGAATTGGAAATGTTTGAACTTTTGCTTTCTATTTCAGGCATCGGCCCCAAAGCGGGATTGGGAATTCTCACAATTGCCACTCCAAAAACTATTCGCACCGCCATACTGAACAATGATTCCTCAATTCTCACCAAAGTTTCCGGCGTGGGCAAGAAAACAGCCGAACGAGTGATTTTGGAATTGCAAAACAAAATTGCGGATATGAGTGAATCGGAAAAATCAGGCGCAGTGACGGATTCGGATTCGATTGAAGCTTTGGTTTCAATGGGATATTCCGTTTCTGAAGCCCGCGATGCCTTGAAAGGAATCCCTGATGACATAAAAGACATTGGCCAAAGAGTAAAAATAGCCTTAAAAAGTTTAGGGAAAAAGAATGGACGATAATTTTCTTCAATCGGAAATGTGGCGCAAATTTCAGGCTTCCGTTGGGCGGAAAGTTTTTTTTATTGGAGATAATAATATATCAGCCAGCATTATTGAACATAATTTGCCGGTAGCGGGGAGGTATTTTTATATACCACGCTGGCCTTCGGCCAGAATTTCTAATTCCCAATTTCTAATTTCCAATAAAATCCCAAACTCTAATGACCAAATATCAAAAATTTTTTCAGAAGTTATTTCATTAGCCAAAGAAAATAATATTGGCTGGATTCGGATTGATCCTGAGAATGAAAAAATTCTGGAGTTAGTAAAAGATTTAAGAATAGAAAAAGCTCCGCATGATATGCAGCCGAAGGAAAATTTTGTAATGAGTATTACAAAAACCGAAGAAGAATTGCTGGCAGGAATGAAAGAAAAGACGAGATATAACATAAAACTTTCTCAGAAACGAGGCGTTTCCGTGAAAGTAATTTCTAATTCCAAATTTCTAATTTCTAATCAAACCTCAAATTCCAATGACCAAAATTTTAAAAATTATGCCGAGGAGTTTATTAAACTTATAAAAATTACATCGCAGAGAAAAGGAATAAAATCTCATCCGGAAAATTATTATCGAAAAATGCTGGAAACAATTCCGCGGGAAAATTTGAAATTATATTTAGCGGAATATCAAAATGCAACTATTGCCGGAATTCTGGTAATTTATTTTGGAAAAACCGCGACCTATCTCCATGGCGCGTCTTCGGATGAATTTCGCAATGTGATGGCACCGTATCTTTTGCAGTGGCAGGCAATTCAAGATGCGAAAAAAGCGGGGATGGAAAAGTATGATTTCGGGGGAATCTCTACGAACTACGAATTGAATACGAATATACGAACTACAAGTAGTTGGGCGGGGATTACGAAATTCAAAATTGGATTTTCTCCAGAGACGAAATCAACGGAATTTCCGGGATCTTATGATATTGTCATAAACCCCTTTAAATATGCTCTATATAGAGCGCTTCAAAAGATAAAAAGCCTTATTTAAAGCTAAAATTAGGCAATCATAGTTGACACTTTTCATTTTTGCTATTAGATTAGAAAATCAAACAAGGGAAGGTTATTTAAAAACTTTAAAACCCAGTAGTAGAATTTTGACATTATTATTGGACTTGATGATAGTATCAAGTTTTAAATATAAATTACTGTTTGTTTTGTTTAGATGTCTAAATTTTAGGCGAAGCCCAGTCAAAATTTCACTACTGGGTAAAATAAGAAAGGAGAAAGTCATGCACAAAGAAATAATTTATGCACGCGGTTATTGCAGAGGGAAAGACAGACCACTAACAATGAGGGCTCTAACACTCGCTATTCGTCTTCACGGTAAGCAATTAAGAAAAGATGGAAATCCGTATATATTGCATCCTCTCAAAGGTTTTCAATATTTGATAACTCATAAAATTGAGGAAGATGTGATTCTTGCAGCTATGTTGCTGCATGATACCATAGAAGATACTGATACTACTTACGAGTATTTAGTGGCGGAATTAGGAGAGGAGGTGGCACAAATCGTTAACCGTCTTTCAAAAAAGAAAAGTGTGCCAATGGAAGAATATTTTGGAGAAATTAGCAAGGATGTTCTGGCGATAATAATTAAAGCGGCTGACCGGACGAGTAATGTGGGCGATATGATTAAGTGTTATTCCATTGAAAGACTGGAAAGATATGTTGAAGAAACAGAAAAATATATTTTGCCAATGATGCACAATGCTCGAGATATATATCTAGAGTATGGTGATATTTTGGTTTCGCTTCGTAACAATATAAATGTTGTTCTTACGGCGGTAAAGGTAATTATAAAACTTTGCCGAGAAAACAATTTAAAAATTAACGAAGAAGTTTCCTAAAGCTAAGCTTAAGGAAAACACGACAAGGTCTGGGAAAAATTCTGGACCTTGTTTTTTTATCCACGCACCAGACCCGCCAATGGCGGTTCGATGCGGGATTCCGCCCGCGTGCTTGCACGCGGAGCTCCATTTTGCTTTAATCTAAGATATGGACGCGTTCAAAAAAATAATTCCTCAATCAATCAAAAATATCTATCATCTTGCCCAAGCTGTCTTGGCTAATTTTATGTATGGCGCGCCGTCTTTGAATATTAAAGTTATAGGTGTGACAGGCACGAATGGGAAAACTACGGTCACGCAAATGATCGGGAAAATTTTGGAAGAAGCCGGATTTAAAGTGGCTTTAGCTTCAACCATTAACTTTAAAATAGGCGAGAAAGAATGGATAAATAAAACCAAATTTACCACCCTTTCCAGTTTTCAAGTCCAAAAATTTATTCTGGATGCAGTAAAAGCCAAATGTGAATATCTGGTTTTGGAAACATCTTCTCACGCCTTGGATCAGAATCGGGTGTGGGGAGTGAAATATCAAACGGCTGTTATTACGAATGTGACGCGCGAGCATTTTGATTATCACAAAAATTTTGAAAATTATCGCGCGGCGAAAATGAAATTATTTAGGAAAGCGAAAACGGCGATTGTGAATCTAGGAATGGAAAATCCCGATGAATTTTTTGGTTTTGATAATCAAAAACAATACGGATATATTTTAGAAAATCAAACCTCAAATTTAAAATCTCAAAAATACATCTCAAAAATAAAAATTATAAAAGCAGAAAATATTAAGTTGGGTGTAAATAGTTCACAGTTCACAGTCAACGGTTCACAGTTTTCAATTAATTTAATTGGGCAATTTAATATTGAAAACGCTTTGGCGGCGATTTGCGTCGGAATTTCGGAAAATATCAGCTTGGAAACAATGGTCAAAGCGTTGGAAAAAATAAAAGTTATTCCCGGTCGGTTGGAATATGTGGAAAATAATAAAAATCTAAATATTATTATTGATTATGCAGTGACGCCGGATTCTTTGGAAAAATTGTACTTTTTAATTTCAAAATTAAAAAGTCATCCTGAGCCTGCCGAAGGATCTACCCGATTAGATTCCTCGACTTCGCTCGGAACGACAAAACCAAAAATAATTTCGGTTTTGGGCGCTTGTGGAGAACGAGATCGTGGAAAACGACCGATGATGGGAGAGATTGTTTCAAGAGCGGCTGATTATATTATTATCACCAATGAAGATCCCTACAATGAAGACCCAATTCAGATAATAAACGAGGTGTTTGAGGGAGTAATTGGCGAAAAAATTTATAATTCCCAATTTCTAATTTCTAATAAAATCCCAATTTCCAATGACCAAATTAATAAAAAAATCGAAGGTTATAATTGCTGGAGGATTTTGGATAGACGTGAAGCTATCAAAAAAGCTCTGCAATTGGCAGAGGCGGGAGATTTTGTGGTGGTGACCGGCAAAGGAGCAGAAGAAACTATGGCGGTTGGGAAAGAAAGAATTGACTGGAATGATAAAAGGGTGATTTTGGAAGAATTAGCCAAATTATAGCCAAAATAGACAGTTTGGCATGCTATTATTTATAATAAATTGCTTTATTTAAGCCAATGATTGTCAATTGCATTTGACAATCTTTTAATTTAGGAGTATAATGTTAAGTTAGGATTGTTCCTAAAAATATGTACAATTTTCTGGTTTTCGCCGAATAGTTCGGTGAAAGATAACGGCAATATGTCGCCAGATTAAAAAAAGAGGTAGATATGAAAGCAAGATATAGACATAGCGACAGTAGCCACTTAACGCTTACCCTCAACAAAAAAATATTGGGGAAGGTAATTGAAATAACAACTGATGAGGGAGAAAAAGGAAGAGCTCTCATTGATAATTTCAATCAAATTACTCTTTGCGGAAAAAAATGTAATGCAATTGACGACGAGAGCGTAAGTCATAATTGCAAAGTTTTTCACCTCAGTTATATTTTAAACGAATAAAAAAAGTTTGTTTCAAAGGATAGCGCATAAGTCCTAAAGTGTATGCGTAAAGTTGCGGGTAATAACTGTAAACCCGTCCCTAACAAGCAGGTAAAATTAGGGTAAGAAAAGAAACGACTACCGTTAGCATGTTCTAACGCTCCAGATCGTCCCTGCAACCCTTTGGGGTTTAGGAGAATAATTTCAACGTAAATAATTCTCCTTCCATTTAAATTCACAAATTATTTGCGGATTTTAATGGGAGGAAATTAAGAAAAGTTCTTTTAATTATAATTAAATTTTGCGGAGGTGCTTCACCGCATCCCCTCTCAAGCATGGTGCAGAAAGAGGGAAAGCAAAGAAGCAGGAGGAAAGATGATGAAGAAAGTAGACTATCTTGGAATGATGTTAAATGGTAATAGTAGTTTTTGTGACGGGGTACGTAAATATGGTGGTGGTCGCAGTTCAGAAATGGATATTGCGGTTACGAAACTTCCTTCCACGGGATGGATAGAAGTGCGGGATGGGGTTTTTAATCATTCAGAATATCCCGAATGGGAAGGAAGAGTTTGGGACGATGTTAATGCTGGACCCAACCAAATTCCTTTTTCAGGATATTTTTTCAGGATCTACGATCTTAAAAAACTTCGCAGGCGTTGCGAAGATGCTCTGAGGAAAACGGCCACCTCAAAGGATTTGCTCCAAGTGGCAGAAATTCTTAAGGTAAAAATAAACAGTTAAGATAATTGGGAATGCTCGCGGAACATTACGATGCATTCCCTTCCATTCAAATCCACAAATATTTTGCGGGTTTTAATGGGAGTAAAATTCCAAAAGTTTTTTGAAAATTTAGCCTGTAACTCTGCCAGGTTCAGCGGGAAGCTGTAGTAGTCAGAGAAAAATTTAATCATGAAAGGGCATGCAATGAAAATTTCTGTAACCGGGACATTTAATGTTCCAAGAAAGGATCTGGAAAAACAAATCATAGACATGGGGCACACAATAGTAGATTTATCCGCTTACACCGAAATTCTTTTGGTGGGAGAAAAAACAGCCTCACCAAAGAAAATCAATAAAGCAGAGGCAATGCGGATAAAAATTATCCGAGAAACGGATGCAATAAAAATTTTGCCCCAGCTCTCAGGTCTATACAGGGATCATTATGAGAGAAACGTGGGAGAAGATGGTAGTGGCGAAGAAATCACTGTGGGCTTGCTTCAGGTAAATGAAGCTTACAAAGATTTTGCACATGTTAATGCTGATGCTGGAGAATGGCATTCTCAAGATATTGAAGCTTTTCTTAAAGGCTTTGATTCTGCTGAAAATCACAAAATATTTTGTGATTGGATTAAAATAAAAATTAATCCAGAAGAAGAAGCAGATTTCTGGAAAGTTCTCCGACGGCTGATGATCCTTGACTATGTGAGTTGGGAACAGTGCCAATATGATGGAGAACCGGTAATAAATATTCGCCAACTAGCAACGATGCCCGAGGAGGTGTTCGCGGGAAAAGTTCTCAATTTATCTTTATTTGATTTTAGTGACGCAGAAACTCGCCAAGAATATCTTAAAGGTTTAAGTGAGGATGAAATTGCGGACATAAAAAGGATTCTGGAACTGAAATAAAAGCGTTTTGGTGGAGTTCTAAAACCACCCTCAAGCTAATGTAAGGCTCATAAATTTACATCCTCTTGGCAAGCAGGTAAAGCCAAATTGTAAGGAAGAAACGCCGCATTGACTTTGTAAATGGAAAGTTGATGTCAGTAGCGTCCCTGCAGCTCCGGAGAATGACTTCAACGCAAATAATTCTCCTTCCATTTAAATTCACAAATTATTTGCGGGTTTGAATGGGAGAAAACTTTTAAAAAACCACCAAAATTAATTGGCGGTTTTTTGCTTATTGAAAAGTAATAATTATTCTTATGCCAGCAGTTTTGCCAAAATTATCGTGAAAAGAACCCCCAAAATTCCTCCGACAATCACTTCCTTCACTTTATGTCCCATTCTTTCTTTGAGGCGGGGGAATTGTTCCTCATTGATGTTCAGTTGGCGGATAAGCATATTTAAATATCTTCCTTGATCACCCATATACATCCGAAGGCGCACCGCGTCGTCAATAACAATAACCGCTAGAATAACTGCAACGGCAAAAGCGCCGGATTTCAGGCCGTCATCATCAAAAAGCGCGACGGAAGTGATGAGAGCAGTGACAAAAGCAGTGTGGGCGCTGGGCATATGGCCATGAGTCATAACGTAGCGGATATTCCAGCCATTTTTAATGGAATAAAATGTAAACTTAATTATTTGCACTGCCGTTCCGACAATAATTGGAATGATAAAAATTTTGTATTGTGATATGAGTTCCATAGATTTGTTTTCCCCTTGATTAATTCTTTTTTTATTCTAGCACAATTTTCTGTAAATTGAAAAAAGCCTGCCTGTTGGCGAGTAAGTTGTAAATTTATGCAGTTGCATTATAATAAAGCTATAAGAATTAACCGCATTTTTGCGTAAAAAGCAAAAGGCTAAAAAACTATGGGTATCGGACTAATACTATTAATTATTATCGCAGTAGTTGTTCTTTGGGCAATCGCGGTTTACAACGGATTGATCCGTCTCAAAAATCGTGTTGACGAAGCATGGAGTGATATTGATGTGCAACTGAAAAGAAGATATGATTTGATTCCGAATCTAGTGACCACAGTCAAAGGTTATGCGGCGCACGAAAAAGAACTTTTTGAAAAAGTGACAGAAGCCAGAACACGCGCGATGGGAGCGGGATCAACGGAAGATAAATCCAAAGCGGAAAATATGCTGAGCGGAACTTTGAAAAGCCTTTTTGCAGTAGCAGAAAATTATCCTGATTTGAAAGCCAATCAAAACTTTTTGGAACTGCAAAGAGAGTTGACCGATACGGAAGACAAGATTCAAGCTTCCAGAAGATTTTACAATGGCAATGTGCGCGACTTCAACACCAAAATTGAAATTTTCCCAAACAATATTTTTGCGGGAATCTTAAACTTTACCAAGCGTGAATTTTTTGGAATGGATGAAGGAGAAAAAGAACCGGTCGAGGTTAAGTTCTAGTTGTTATAAATGTTCTAGTGTTCTAAATGTTTTGTATGTTCTATTTGCTATAAGTTTATGGAAAGGAAAGTGGAATATAGTTTTTATCGCTTGGATGTCTGGAAGTTAGGAATGAAACTTGTAAATGAAATTTATACTATTACCAATAAATTTCCGAGTGAAGAAAAATTTGGATTAACTTCTCAAGTGCGCAGGGCTGCCATTTCTGTTCCGTTGAATATAGCAGAAGGTAGTATTAAAAGAACTAAAAAAGACTTCGCTTCATTTGTCAGAATTGCTTTAGGATCCTTGATGGAAACCATGACTTGTTTTGAAATAGCAATTAATCTTCACTATGTGGAAAAAATGGAATATGAAAAAATGCAAAAATTAATTCAAGAATTATATTTCAAATTGATTGCTCTTGATAAATTTCTAACTGGCAAAACAAATAACAATTAGAACATTTAGAACAAATATAACATTATGTCTACTTTGTATAACAATGCCGATAAAAACACCCGATTAACCTGGTTATATATCACCGGGTTTTTGGTTTTTGTGATTTTGGTTGGATATGTTTTTGCGGGAGCGCTAAATAATAGCGGTATTTTATATTTCGCGGTAATTTTTTCGATTGTAATGAGTTTTGGCTCCTATTGGTGGAGCGATAAAATTGTTCTGGCCATGAGCAGTGCCAAACCGGTCACGCACGAAAACGGACGAGAAATTTATCATCTGGTGGAAAATCTTTGCATCACAGCCGGACTGCCGGCGCCCAGAATTTATATTATTGATGATACTGCGCCCAATGCTTTTGCCACCGGACGCGATGCGGAGCATGCAGTCATTTGTCTCACGACAGGCATTATTCAAAAATTGGAAAAAACAGAATTGGAAGGGGTAATTGCGCATGAATTGTCGCATATTGGGAATAAAGATATTTTACTTTCGACAGTCATAGTGGTGATGGTTGGATTTATAACATTATTGGCCGATTGGTTTTGGCGTTGGTCTTTTTTTGGTGGACGCAGAAGAAGCAATAATAGTGAAGGGGGAGGACAATTGCAAATGATTTTATTTATTTTAGCCATCGTGCTTTCTATTTTGGCGCCTATTGCGGCAGTGATGATGCAATTAGCGATTTCCAGAAAGCGCGAGTTTTTAGCTGATGCCGATGGAGCATTATTAACTCGCTACCCCGAAGGACTGGCCAGAGCTTTGGAAAAAATTTCCGCTGATCAAGAACCTTTGGAAGTGGCTAATCGCGCCACAGCGCATCTTTATATTGCGAATCCTTTCAAGGGAAAGAAAATTTCCCGCTTATTTTCAACCCATCCTCCTATAGAAGAACGCGTAGCTGCTTTAAGAGGAATGGATATTAAATAAAAAATAAACTTCCATTATTTTATGTAATTTAGTTGTCGTAGGATTATTGCAATTGCCAAAAACGTACGACAGGGAAACATAGGCTCAAAGATATTAAGGCTTGGGTTATAGCTTGAATTTTGTTCTCAAAATGTTTTCGTGAAGAAGTTTTTCCACAGTCAGGATTTCAATGAATTTTTGCACTTGATAAATTTCTGCGACAAATAAAATTTCATCTTCGCATTCATAAGGATAGACCCATACGCTTTTTTGCAGTTGCTGAAAACCCAGGTCTTTGATTTTTTTGCGAAGAGCCTCCCTCGCCAGATTATATATTTTAGGCTTTGATGGAATATCAAAAATCAAAACACGCCATTTTTTGTCCCATTTTTTCGGTTTTTTTATTTCTAGAAATTCCAAGCAAAATTCTTTTACTCGATCCGCTCCTTTATTTGTAAGCCGTACTTTGGTGATATCCCCCTCTAAAATTATTTCAATAAGTTTTTTCTTTTTTAACTGATAAACAGCGTCCCGCATTTGTTTTTTGGAATAAGATCGGTGATAGCGGGGCTTTTCAGCAAGAGCGATAAGGCCGGGGACAGCGGCGCCGACAAAAGCCACTGTTCCCAATGCTAAAATTGCCAATGTGAATTTTGCCGCGGTAGCCGGCATGCTGTCTGAATCAAAAAAATTTTCAATTTTTTCTTTTATAGTTTCGGAATTTTTTCCCTCATCTTCTAGTTCTATATTTTGTGTGTCCTTTTTCATAGCACCTTTATTTTATCTAATAAACCATGTGACGTCAAATTTACGCAATTGCCAAAAATATACGACAGGAGGATGATTAAAATATAAGAGTAAAAAAAGAAGGACGAGAAATAATCCCGTCCTTTAAATTGGATCAGTATTTAATATTCTTCAATTTTCTTCCCATTTTTTTTGACGTATGCCATAGCTTCATTTAGTGTTGCTATCGCATTCTTAATTTGAACGGATGTGAATGGTTTTACTTTCTTTTCATCTGCTCCGCATGGTTCCCACTCCCATCCCCATGCTCCTCCCCATCCCCACCATTTTCGATAAACTGAATTGTATCCATTTCTCTGCAATTCAGCAATAAATACTCGATCAAAAATGCCATCCCCATCATAATCATGACCAGTAAGAGCGTAAGGCCTAATGTTTTCATTTATTGGGGTTAAGTGTATAAATTTTTCAACATACTTTTGTTTAGTATCATCAAATACTAATCTATATGCATTTATTATCTCTCCTACAAACGGAGCATAGCTTATGCAAAATCCTTTTTTGGCAGTTTCTTCCAACCTTACTTTGTAATCTCGAAAATCGCCCGTATATTTATTTACAAATAATATTTCAGGGGTTACCTCTGGAGGATAGCCTAAAAAAATAGGAAAGATTACAAATAAAAAAAACAATATCAGCACGTGAACAGCAAAAAATGCAATGGCAAAAGACCTTAATTTATCATATTGTTCATTCATTGTCGCAACTCCTTTGTTAGCTTGTTAAATAACCATCCTTATTAAAGGACCTATGTATAATAATAAATTATGAATTAATGTCAAAAAAGTAGTACTAAAAATTAATATAATGCCCAATACAAGGCAAAGTATAATTATATTCTATTAAAAAGTGACGAAAATATTGACATTTTGTTAAAATTGCATTAAGATAGCTATATCTAATTTAAGCTGGTTAAGGGGCAATTATATGGACGATACAGTAAAAAATCTCGAAGAAATAGGCCTTCCTAAAAAAGAAGCGGAAATATATCTGGCAGTTTTGCAATTGGGAAAAGCGACTATAGTGGATATCGGAAGAAAATCCAAAATCAAGAGAACGACAGTCTATGAGCATCTGGATGATCTTTTGGCGAAAGGGTTAGTTTATAAAACTGCCGAGAAAAAAAGAATTTATTATTGCGCCGAAAATCCGGAAAAAATTTCAAAAATTTTGGATAAGCGAAAAAAACATTTTGAAAAAATATTGCCGGAACTCAAGAATGTTTATGCCGTCGCTCGCCATAAACCACAGGTGCGATTTTATGAAGGCAAAGAAGGTATGCGAGCGATATATGATGAGATGACCAAGACTGCGCAAACTATTTATGGCACTTTTTCGGCGGAAAAATATTTTTCTATTTTCGGAGAAAATGATAATGAGGATTTTTTTCAAAATATCCGTGAATCAGGCGGACAGATAAAAGATTTGGTTGAAAATTCTCCTGCAGGCAAAAGGCACACCAAGGGAAAATTTTATGAGAATGTCGGGACGCCGAAAATGTTGCCTGCTGATTTCAATTTGTCGGTTGATTTGATGGTGGCTGGGGATAAGGTGGCTATGATTTCCTTGGTAAATTTAATCGGAATCGTCATTGAAAATTTTGAAATTGCCGAGCTACAGAGAAATTTCATCAAGTTTATGAGGGCAAATGTTTGAAAAAATACTGTCGTAGGATTATTGCAATTGCCAAAAATGTACGACAGGCGTGTAATTGGATTAAGTAGCAATTTAGTTATGGATTTTAAACCCCCAAAAAATTCCGACAAATATCAATGGACCCAGCATGCAATTTTCAAGTTGCAACAATATGGCTTGAGCGCGCAAAGGATTACGCGGGTTATCCGCGCTCCCAAAAGGATTGAAAAAGGCATTGCAAAAAATACAATTGCTGTGATGCAGCCCAGCTCTACGCATAAAAAAAATGGCAAGGAAACTTGGAGTCAGGAAATTTGGGTGATGTACCAAACCCGCAGAGCGGGAAATCCGAAATTCGAAATCCGAAATTCGAAACAAATTCCAAATTCCAAATTCCAAATTTTAAACTCCAAAAACCCTCACCCTACCCTCTCCCAAATCGGGAGAGGGGGAATTGGAAGGATTCACCCTGTTAAATCCTCGCTAAACGAGGTGTCCGCCTTTGGCGGACAATTTAACAGGGTAAAAATTATCAGTGCTTGGAGATATCCCGGCATTAGCCCGAAAAACAATCCGATTCCAGAGGAAATTTTGGATGAAATAAATAATATGGAATAAAGCGTCTGCTTGTGCATTACCCCGCACAATAATAGGATGGATATAGGGTTGATAGAGGTTGCTTATTAAAATAGAATCATTTCAGATTCTTTTTAGCACAAAATAATTATGCCCGGCGTGCTTTTATTCTATTTTGTGGTATAATTTTGGCAGGAAACAAATATTCAATTACAGGAATAGTTGTGAAAGAAAAAACAAAAAACACTTTAGGATTTTTTTCCGGAGCGCGAAATTTTTTTGGCTCCTTCTTTGCATTTTCTCAAAAAAAGAAAAGGTTTTTTTTACTTTTAACAACTTTTTCCTTTGTTTTGTTATTTTTAAATTATTCGGAGGCTCATGCTGGTGCATTAAGTTTTGCAGCTGGAGAATTGTTGAACGCTTTCAATCATTTGCTGTATGGGATATGGGTATTCATCAGTTATTTACTGGTAATAGCTGGAATTATTTTTGATTGGGCAATACATCCGGACAATTTCAAAGCGGTTGTTGCAAACAATGTAGCAATTTATGCTGGGTGGAAAATGGTGCGGGATTTTTTGAACCTATTTTTCATCCTCGTCCTTTTGTTTTCCGCTTTCTGCACTATTTTTCAGGTGGAAAAATATCATATCAAAAAACTGATTCTCACTATCGTTTTAATGGCTCTTTTGGTAAATTTCAGCTATCCGATTTCCCGTTTTATCATTGATACCGGAAATGTGACGATGTATTATATGCTGAATCAATTATTTCCCGGTGAAGGACATGTTATGAGTTTTTCAGCAAATATATCTAACAGTTTCTTTAAGACGGATGTGTTAAATCCAACAAAAGGAGAAGATTTTTCAGGCACAGGAATTACTACACAACTAATTGGGGCTATTGTTTTTACTTTTCTTTTTGCAGTCACTTTATTAATGATTGCTATTTTGATGGTTATCCGACTGGTGGTTTTGGGAATAGTGATTATTTTTTCTCCACTGGGTTTTGTGGCTAATATTTTTCCAGCATTCCAAAAATACGCCGATCAATGGTGGGAAGCCCTTTTCAAACAAACCTTTTTCGGGGTGATAATGATTTTTATGATGGCCTTAGCTCTAAATGTTTATAATGCCAGCAATGGCGCAATTGAAAAAAGTTTAAGAGCTGCTATTCATACTAATAAAAGTTTTTTGGATGAAATTTTGGTTACAGGCGTTACTATGGCTCTCCCAATAGTTTTATTATGGGTAGGAATCATAGCGGCCAAACAATTGGGAGCGGCCGGAGCGGATATAGCAAAGAAATATGCCATGGGCGCAGTCAAAGGAGCGGCTTTGTTTCCGTATAAAACAGCGAAATATGGATTGGGTGTCGCAGGTGTTACAGGAGGAATTAAACAAAAATATGAAAGACTTGCCAATAAATGGAAATCAGGTGTGGCTGGTAGGGAAGCTAAAGTTGCTGCTTGGGGTCCGCTTAAAGTTGCGGGAGCTGAAGAACAAAATATGCGAAAACGAGCTGAAGAGTATAAGAAAAATCAAATTAGTCCTGATGATCTCAAAAATATGGCTGCTAAGGGAGATGCGGCTGCTGCCTATAGGTTAACTGAAGATGGATTAATGGATTCTTCCACCTATGACAAATTTGTAGACAAGGAAAATAAAGTTTCCTCCTCGGTTCAGCAAGCAATTAACAGAAAACTGAAGAAAAACAGGATAGATATCTTAGTAAATAGCAAAGTGGAAATTAAGAAAAAAAGAGAAGAAGATAAAAGCATAACAAACGATGATGATGCAAAAAAAGCAATAGCCAAAGATTTAATAGGTAAGATGAGTAATGAAGAATGGAATGATCAATATTGGGATGAGATTATAAAAAATGATGGTGCACGTGTTGTGCAAAATGCCGCCCAGGATCATTTCAATAAGCTACATGAGGAAGCCCAAGGAGAAGTTAGGAAAAGGCTTAACGGAAAAAATGCAGGAGTATTGCGTACAGCAGGCGTTGTTACGGATAAACCACAGGTAAATAAATCAAAATCTAAGAGCGGAAAAGGTGGAAAAGGTAAAAAAGGAAGGAATCCCTAGTTAATTTTTTGGATTAAAATAATTGCAAATTATTTTTTATGGATCAAGACGATATAAATATAGATGAACAAGAATTAGACGCGGAAAGCTACACTATTCCATGGTGTGTTTCTGTTCCTAAAGATCCTGACGAAGAAACTGTTGAACAAGGCTCGGCAATGCAGGAAAAATTTTTGAAATTGCCGGAAGCCGTCAAAGACAAATTAGTTTCGCATAAAACAGGAGAAAAAATCCAAAAGATTGGAAGGAATTTCGGATTTAATTTATTTCAAATGTCGGATATTGCAAGGGCAGTAAGAAGTTATTATTTTGGAGAATTGAAATTGGAAGATTTTTCTGATTTGTTTTCCACAGAACTTGAAATCGATTTGGGCAAAGCGCAGGAAATTACCCGCATGGTGGGTGAACAAATTATTAATGACAAATCTTTTGAAACAGCCTATCAAGTGAAGGTAAAAGAAATTCCAATTGCAACAGCCTTGAAACAATATTCCAAACTAGGAGAACAGCTCATTACCACTAATCGTATCAAAATCAGAGTTTTTCCGGAACCGGTCAGGCCGTCAATCAAAAATTGGATAGATGATTATTATGAAAATATCGGAGCGGGAGAACATGGGTCAATTGAAAGAGGAAATTTTTTGTTCCACGGAGAAAACACCAAAGTTCTTTCTTTTGAGGATCGCCAGAAATTGGGAATGGTTCTGAAATCTCTGGACGAAAATTCTCCTCTCAAAATAAACACGGAAAGCGAAGAAATTATTTTTGACAAACCGGAAGGAAGCGTTGAAACAAAACAATTTGAGGATAGCGTTGAATATTTTGGAAATAACTCAAACAATCTGGAAAAATCAAGAGCGGATTTGCAGCAGAAAAATTCTGAATTCAAAATCCAAAAAAGCGAAGAAAATAATGAATCGCAAAAAACAGCGCTAAATTTTGGAAATATGAAATTTTCTTCTCCGCAAAAAATGACATCGGAAAAACCAAAAAATCCCAGGTTTATCACTCCGATCGGAATGAGCAATGTCAGGCAGGAAAGAAACGCAAATCCATCTCAACCTCCATCTCAGACGAATCCGAAAGTGCAAGGAAATGTTGTTGACCTTAGAAACTCATAACTCATAACTCATAACTCGTAACGCATAACTCTTAATTTAAGATTCATGATTCTGATCAACACAGCGAAGGCGGGAGTTATCAGCGATGCTCCAACCTTGTCGCATGTCGGACTGAATATTTTTAATTTCCTCTTGTCAGTTGCGGGAGGAATTGTTATAATATCCATAGTGATTTCTGGAATTTTGTATTTAGTCGCGGGTGGGAATGAAAAAAGAATTTCTCAAGCGAAAAATGCCATGCTCAATGCAATAATCGGCGCAATAATAATTCTGGGAGTAAAAGTTATCGTAATAACAATTGAAAAGTTTATATAGATAATTTTAAAGTCTAAATTTTAAATTCTAAATGTCAGCCTAAGGCTGATCCGCCTTTGGCGGAAAATCTAGTGCAATGAATAAATGTCAAAATTATTTAAACATTAGAAATTTATTTAAAAGTTAAAATTTAAAATTAATAATAGAAAGGCAGGTGTAATATGAAAACAAAAATAAAAAAAATAGTTTATGGAGCCGGAGCGGCAATTTTGTTGGTTCCGGGATTGGTATCGGCAGCTACAGGATTCACTATTCCAGACAAAACAGGCTTGCCATCGGGAAGCATCACTGACATCATAACCAAAGGAATGAATTGGCTGCTTTATTTGGTGGGTATCATCGCGGTAATCTCTTTTGCGATTTCCGGTATTCTCTATTTGACAGCTGCCGGAGACGAAGACAGAATCAAAACTGCCAAAAGCGCCATGGTCATGTCAATTATCGGAGTAGTAGTAGCATTGTTGGGCGTTGTCATTTTGACTGCGGTCAGTTCGTTTTTGGGCGGTTCAAGCACTACCTTCTAGTTCCCGCCAAAGGCGGACAAGCTCGCCGGTATATATTTTACAGTTTACTGCGCAAATAGAGTCCAGAGCTTGCTTTGAGGTTAGTACCGTTTATTTAAAAAAATATTTTTGTAAATTAAGCACTCATAAAACGGCCGAGTTATCCACAGGCCGTTTTATGTTGGAAATTTGATTGATTGCGGGAATAGTTGTATAATTTAAGTAATGTATAGTTGCTATCCCGCACCAGATTTCGAATAAAGTTTTTTGCAGTAGAAAATTTATATCACGGAATCGCCTGCGGCTTAAATATTCACTATTCAAAAATTAAAACAAAAAATCGGTGCGGGACGCTCATATTTGTAGCTGCTCGCTTCGCTCACAGACAAATATGGCGAATACAAATATGGCGAAAATAAAAAAAATCATTTCACTGGCAATATGCGAATTAATTTTTCTTTCTATAATTCTTTTTCCGGCTTTGGTGAAAGCCAAGGTAAGTTTTGATATTGGATTTGATTTCGGCTTTGGAGGCGGTGGGGGTGGAGGCGGTGTTGGGAGTGGACTTGGGGGCGTAGATCTTCCCGATGGAAGCATTTTTGAAATTTTGCAAAACGGGATGCAATGGCTCTTGGCAATTTTTGGAATAATCGCCGTAATCGGTTTTGTGATTTCCGGTATTCTTTATCTGACATCGGCTGGCAATGATGACCAAATCACGAAGGCCAAAAGCGCTATGACTTGGTCGATTGTGGGAGTGATTGTGGGACTGATGGGAATTGTGGTTTTGAATGCCATCGGAAGCTGGCTCAGCGGTTCCAATAGCAATTTTTAGATTTTTTATACTTTAGAAAATTTGTAGAATAAAAATGAAAAATAAAAAAATATTATTGGTATCTCTATTGTTATTAGGGACTTCACTTTTTGTAAACAAGGTTCAAGCTTTGAATATGGGACCAGCTGCAAATGGTTGTGAAGGGAAAAATGTTGGCGCTTGCTGCGATGCCGATCTTAGCCAATCACAATGGGGTGTGTGTAATAATAAATTCGAGTGTGACAAAAGCGATTCTCAAGCAGTTGGAAATGCGTGCTGGGCTGAATATCAAAAAATTACAGGTCAATATGGTACTTCTGTGTCTGGCGCAGGTGATTGTGTTGACAAAAGCGAGGGCAATTGCTGTGATTATAATACTGGAACTAGTGGCAATTGGGGTTTATGCGTCAAACAAAATAATCTTCTCAAATGCGATCATAGCGATGTTCAAGCAGTCGGAAATGCGTGTGCGAGTCAATATAAAAACGCTACAGCTGCCTCCGCAGTGAATTGTACAGATATGATGAATACAGGAAAAACATGCACCTCTGGAGGAGTGACTAATGGGGTTTGTAATGATAGTGGAGAATGTGTTCCTGCAGGATCTAATGCTGCTGCTCCTTCCACGGGTGATGGTGGAATTACTCCACCCGCTAGTCCTGCTCCGGGAGCATGCGAACCGGGATATGTTAATGAAGGTGGAATTTGTTATCCGGGAAATGTGGGTTTGTCAAAAGCGACTGTTTCCAGTATTTTGCTTAATGTTTTTGATTGGCTTTTTGGAATATTTTTTGTTCTAGCCGTAGCCGCTTTCATTATTTCCGGAATCCAATATTTGATGTCGGGTGGCAGTGAAACTATGATTGAAACTGCCAAAAGAAATATGACTTGGTCAATCGTGGGAGCGATTGTGGGACTTTCAGGAATGGTAATTGTCAATGCGATAGCCACGGCGCTGAAAGGCACCAGTTCTATGTTTTAGGAAATATAATAAATTTTTATCCCGCACTTTCCAAAAGAGCATTTAGTTTGTAAAAAAATATTTAGATAGCGCATCTTTTTAGTAAATATGATATTTTATAGAAAGTGCGGGATTTAGTATTAAAAATAAAATGAAAATAAATAGCAAAATATATTTGATGTTTTTCTTGGGTTTATTCTTTTCTGGAGTGTTTTTTTTGAATATTAATAAGGCAGATGCAGGAAATTGTGGTCAGGGAAATGTAGGAACCTGTTTTCCCGCCATGCTACGCAACGGTACTGGTTTTTGCCCTGTTTTATATAGTTTAATTACCGGAAAGTGCAATGATCAAGAAGTTTGTTGTCAAAAATCTACTGCGGGCGTTCCTGGTATCGCAATAGGAAAACCTTGTGGTCAGGGAGGAACTTGTGAGGATGGTGGTGCGGCGTTTGCGTGTCCAACTTCATCCGCTAAAATTAGTGGAACTTGCGTTAGTCAAGCAGTTTGTTGCAAGCCAAAACCTACTGCGGGTGCGACTGTGAATACTGCAGCTCCTCCCGCTGCCGTTAATCCTGCCCCTGTCACAAAAACTCCTTCTGCGAGTAGTTCGGGAATAGTTCCTTCACAGTGCGGTCCGAATAATTCAGGCTGTAAAACAGATTATACTAATGCGTTAAAATCTCAATGTGAAAACCAATACGGAGCGGGTTATTGTGATACCGTAAAAGATTATGTAGATGTTATGGCATCTGATTGCGATACTAATGTAAATAAAGCCCAGTTGGGATTTGATTGCAATTTAATTTCAAGCAAAGGAGTTTATGGAAATGAAGCGGCTAAATACGCGGCGTTTAGTGCGGGCGGTTCTGGTGCTGGCACAACCTCACCTTTACCCGGTGGCGATGGAACTACTTCACCTTTACCTGCTTCTGGAACAGCAAAATGCGAAACAGGTTTTAAACCTGAAGCGGGAGTTTGTTTTCCAACCAGTACCGGATTATCAGAAGCGACTTTTTCCGCCATCCTGCTCAAATTATTCAATTGGCTGCTCACTATATTTGTTGTTTTGGCCATATCGGCTTTCATTATCTCCGGCATCCAATATGTGACATCCGGTGGAAGTGAAAAAATGATTGAAACTGCCAAAAGAAATATGGTCTGGTCAATCGTGGGTGTGATAGTCGGTCTTTCAGGAATGGTGATTGTTAAAACAATAGCCGCGTTGATTAAATAATTCATTTTCTTTTATTATAATTTCAAAACAAATTAAAAAGGGCATAACTATATTTATATAGTATGCCCTTTTCTTTATCCTTTCTGCCAGCTTGTTAGCTGGTTTTTTTAATTTTTATATCCCACCCATCCGTATTGAACTTGAAGTTCGCAGGACCAGATATGGAATCCTGAAGGTGGTTTGCCGTTAGCATTAAGCTCATTGGCAAACGAGAAACATATACTTTGTACTTCCCGCCGATGTAAAAGAATTTATTGCTCTCCTCCGTTTTCCCAATCAGAGAATAGACATTCTCTTCAGGAATAGGAAGCTGATTCTGATAATCTTGCCTATAAGATTTTCCAGTTGGTCCATATTTCTCAATCTTTATGGGGCCTCCTTCATAGTCAGAAATTCCAAATCCACAAACTCCAGAAGCTTCTATCTCATAATACCCGACTTCTGGAAAATCATAGACTTTTTGGCAAGCCTGATTTTCCGCGGTGTATTGATTGAGATATTGGCAGGTACCCCATATACTAGACACATATTCTGTGAAATAATCTAGAGTATGAGTACAACAAAAACAATCCATCGCGTAGCCAGCGATGTAAAAGAACAAATTATCAAACGCATCAAAGA
>Ga0172379_10003165_pt1 | contig 26897 bp, 28 predicted proteins | sample GrowelOW334metaG_FD_119756 | JGI IMG/M metagenome (GOLD analysis project Ga0172379, IMG submission 119756) | Groundwater microbial communities from an aquifer near a municipal landfill in Southern Ontario, Canada - Groundwater well OW334 metaG | ecosystem: Environmental > Aquatic > Deep...
CCGATGAACACATTTTACTTCTTGACAATCCACTACTGTCTTACTGCCGGAAGCCACCTTTACCATATTGGAAAAATAACCACAAAGATGTAAACAATGTATTGGATGAAAATTAAAATTTTTAATGTCTATAATTATATATTTTTTCTCTTCGTTTATCTCTTTAATAACTAAATCTCCGACCGTATAATATTTTCTCCACATTTCCGGCGCTTTTTTAGCTAAAAAATTGACCGACCCCATATATTGAAAAAATAATTTAACAATATAAGAAAGTTTTGAACCCAAAGCCCCAATTTCTTTCATTTTTTCATCACTAAAATGAAAAATTTTCTTTATAGCTAGTAATTCTACTATCTCCTGCCAGATTGGATAAAATTCCCATCTATTCAATTCTTTCGGTTCTATTATCCCGCTAAGATGACTGATTGCCTCTTCTAATTTTTTCAACCCCTCTTTGCCTTTTTCTTTAAGAATAAAATCCTTATGGTTTATCAGAGCTGTTCCCCTGACCTCCCCCTCCTTATTCATCAGCCGGCTTATTTCTTCTTGTGAAATTATTTCTTCCATATATTTTTAAAATTATTGATAATGTTATTTAATTATAGCATCCTTTTTAATAATTAAAACTTATCCAGAAAAAGAAAGCGCCGATAAGGAATATAACGCCGCCCCAAAGCACCTGCCCGCCTTTAAACATCTGGGCTTTTTTATTAACACGATCAGGAAACCCAATTTTTTCAATTCCTTTTATTAATGTAGTCCATCCTAAAATAGTAATAGCAACTCGCCAATCAGCAACCCAAACATTATGTAAAACCACGGTTATCAATCCTAATAAAAATGTAATATATCCGGTAGATATGGTAATAGTTTTATCTTCGGTATACTCAATAATTCTACCTAACAACTTTGCGCTTATAGACATCGCGCCAAGAATCATAAAAAGACTTCCCCAAAATTTAGCTAAAAAAATTGTAATTTCCATATTATTTATTTAATTATTAATACACACCTCGTCTTTAATTGTATCAAAAAACCGCCTAAATTAATAGGCGGCTAAAACTGTCTCCGAGAATTGCAGGTAAAAGTAATTTAACCGGAAGTTTTTCTCTTATTCTTTATTAATCCTATGATTCCGATAATAACCGCTATTAGCCCCATTAATTGTCCCCCAGGACTATCATCATATCCACCGTAAACAAACATAAATATGCCAAACAATATTGCAAAAACAAAATATAGCATTCTTCTATAATATTTTTTCATAGTTTTATTCTATCAAAAAACCGCCTAAATTGATAGACGGCTTAAGATAGCTCCCGGGGTCGGATTTACCCCTTCGCCTTTTTCCTATCTGCGAGCAGACAGGGGCTGCGGGGTATGAACTTCTCACCCGATCTCAAGAATGTAAAACAAAAACCACCGATTGATATCGGTGGTTTTTGTTTTATGCTCGCGCTGGTTCACGATTTACGAACTCTAAACTGGTCAATAGCCTTCCAATTCCCAGAGGTTGCCTTGCAGGATATGCAAAGACTGGTAAATTGTTAAATCACTTTCCCGGCTTCGCCGGTGGCGTAATTTTGCCATTACCGATCTTATAACCCTCTTTAATCAACCTTACGTGGACTTTTTTAAGGGCGTTATATAAACCGGCGAAGTTAGTGATCTCTGTATTAGTAAAAATATTTTTATTTCTCATATTTTAAACCCAGCGAATAGTTTTCAGCATTTCCTCTATTTCCCCTTTGGAGGCATAAGGCGCAACAACCGGCAATTCTTGTAATTCAACTAAACAGCAAACTGAAAATCTATGAAATCCAGCCCTTAAAGCAATCTCATTTTTAAAGGACATAAAAGGCAGCTTGGACGATTTTAAAAAATTATATAATGTATCAATCAGCGGTGGCGTCATTTTTCCTCCCTTTTTCCAAAAATCTATCGCTCTATTTATTTTATCCTTATCCCTATATTTCCATATGTCACTCCCTTTCAACTGGTGCGATTTATTTATAGAATTAAATAGCTCATTCATTTTTACTACTCCAATTAGAAAATTGGTATCTTCTTCATAAAACTTTTCTTCGCGATAGGGATTAAATACCAGACTATCTAAATCATAACTCCATTTTATATTAAGTGATCTTGACCATTCCTCAACTGGGATTTTGCTATAATCAATCATTAAATTAGGAATGGCCATATCCGTAAAAATTTGCTTCTTTTTTTTCATTTTACTAATTTATAGCCCTATTATTTTCGGGGCTGATTTTCTTTTGAATATTGCCATAGCGCCTTGTCTATTGTCCTAATCGGAAGCCCAACCCTATCAGACAAACTTTGCATTTGATCACAGTATTTTTTCCAAAAATTATAGTTATAAGATTTAGGCTGCTCCCAACCAAGCGACCAAATTGCCCTAAAGTCCATAATCGGATATTTATCGGGAAAGGCGAAATGTAATATCGTAGAAGCTACCGGCCAAGAAACTCCTTTTAACACAAATAATATCTTTATGCGAGCCTCCTCATTATCGGTTGAAAGACTGAAATTAGTTATATCCTTGATTAAATTATCGCCGTTGCTTTCATAATGCTTTATGGGCCGGCGAGATTTCCACTTACCTAACCTAATAAATTTTTCTCTGTCTAAATATCGGTTAGCTCTGAACCATTCTTTCAATTCTTTCTCTCCATATTCATCAAAACTACCGGCCACTCCCTTGTCGTATCTATCAGAATATTTAATTATATTATCTTTTGTTATTTCTAACATAAAATTTTTATAATCTACTATTCCCTTTGATTGTTTAAGGGCGGGGTTTCAATATGATTGTTGCAATAAGCCATTAATAGCTTCCGCTCTACCTCCCTCGGATTATTATGCACTAAAAAGGTAATTGATAAATTATAATCAGTTTCATTTAAAATTTTCATCAACCCCGGTCTCGCCGTATGATTATATGTAATTTTATAAACATTTTCCGGTATTAAATATTTGAATAAAGTTTTTATGCGGTTTCGCAAATTTTTAGTTTGTCCGATATAAATTATATCGGAAGTTCCTTTTAATCTAACGAGATTGTTATTTGCCACAATAGCATAAACGCCAGAAACGGCCGGCAGGCTTCTTATATAAGACAAATTATCTTGTTTATTCGGTGATATAAAATAATTTTCTGAAAAATTAAGTTGTTTTAAATTTCTATAAGGCATAATAATTTATCTAAATCATTTATTTTAGACTGATTAATAAAATCATCCAAAAAAAATTTGCCCGCCCTTTTTAACTGCAATATCACTAATTTATATTAACTTTAATCCAATTTTCAATTATTTCATTTAAATTTGCCTCTGCTAAAGGCATAAATCTAAATAATTTTTTGTTTATTTCTTTTAAACCTTTGAAAACATTTTTATAATCTCTGTTCTTAAACAAATATTTTAAGGTGCAATCAATTAGCTTATTTCTGTATTCGGGCAAAATAGGCTCTTTCCATAATAGATAGAAAAAACCTGTAGCAACATTTATTGCTGATAATATATCGCTCTTATCATTCTCTATTATGGATAAAGTTTTTTCAAAAGTTTTTTCTGCTTTCCAATCAGAAATTTTTGCAGCTTCAACGAGAGTTGGGCTATCTATAAAAATATAATGATAGTTTAAATTAATTAATTTAACTACATAATTTTGAAACTCTTCCTCTTTTATAGCGCCCTGATCTTTGAGTTTAGATAAAATTATTTGAGACCATACTCCCTCAATTCCAAATTCAGTTTTTGCTAAATTTCTAAGTCTCTCATCATCTGAAAATAAAACAAAATTATTAGGCTGCGTGCATATTAGAACTGTATCTAAACTTTCTTTACCCAATATTTTGCTTAGTTTCTCTCTTTTTTTATTTTCCGATAAATCGCCTGGGCTAGAAATTACCTCACAATTTTCTTTTATCCATTCAACAATTTTTTCAATTTTTTCAGAATTTTTTTTAATTTGCTCTTCTGAAATTTCAATCATAGAACCTTGCTCACCCTCTTTACTGGCGACAGAATACCCTTTTGATTTTATGCCATTTTTCATTTCCAACAAGTCGGTCTTTAGTAAATTTATTGTAGACTGCGCAATCCCCAACTTACCAAATTCTTTAACAATTTTATCTTGAACATCTAACTGAAATATTGTCATCAAGCTAATCGGATCAATTATCAATTTAATTTCATTGTCAAACAATGTATATGAATTGCTTCTCTCTTGTAAATCACCATTAGCACATTTAATTCCGACGCCTGGCCTATTGCATAAACCTGACCATAATTCAAAAATGTTTCTCCCGATAAGAACCGCAAAAGCGCCAATAGTTATTTTTCCTTTATTATATAAATTTTCTATCTCTAAGCAATATTCAGATCTTTGCTCCAGCGTTTTTAAAAATTTATTCTTAAAATTTTCATCTAATTCTTCCTTTTCCGGGCTTAAACTAACCTTAATTGATTGAAAACCTTTTATGGTGCCTGGAAATTTTTCATTAAACAACAGGGTTTCCTGAAAAGCGTTAACAAATTTACTCTTTATTTCTTTTACAAATCTTTTTTCCTCACTCATTAAACCTATATTTATTTTAAATTCTTCCCCAACCCTTTTTCCTAATAAAACCTTTCCTAAATCTTCGTCCTTGGTAATTTCATTCCTCGCTTTATTTGGATTTTTTTCTACGATTGTATAGATAAACTCTTTTCCTAATTCATCTTTCAAAATAGCAGTGGCGCCAATCTCTACCTCGTCAGCTCCTAATATACTTTCATTGCCACTTTCGTTTTGCAAGAAAAAAGCAATATAATTTGAGTGCGCTTCTGGATTGTCAAAAAACTTCTCTCTTAAATCGTAGGCAATTTCAAATGATTTTTTCTTTAAGCCTCTTTGTGCTAATAAAAATACTATTTGAAATCCACTTTGCAGATCTATATCTTCGGGAATTTTTTCACCAAGAAATTCGTCTAATTCTTTAAAATTATCTAATTGAAAATTTATTAAAGCTAACCTCAATTTTATTTCATAATCATCTTTTCTATTTAGATAATCCTTGCATACATTTTTCGCACCTTCAAGATCTCCTATTTCCTCATAAATAGCGGCTTCTATTTCAACGGCATACTTCAAAAAAATTAATCTATCTCTCAATCTTTTACATAAATCTAATGCTTTTTGATATTGTCCGGTTTTATATAAAGAAATTAAATATCTATATGTTTGATTTGTGTCATTGGCTAAAGTTAAAATTATTTCATAAAGCTTAGCCGCCCTTCTATAATCCTTGGCGAAATAAAAACTATCCGCCAAAGCCAAAATTTTATCTTTTCCGACGTCATCGGACACATATTTTTCGGCTTCCAACAAATACGATAAAGAAGATTTTATATTATTTTTTGCTTTCTCAATGCTTGCTGCGTCTATTAAGAAAAATATATTTTCAGGATCTTGAGAACGTAATTCGTCATTAAGTTTTTGAGCGCTTTCTAAATTATTATCAGATATATAGATTTGAATTAATTGCCTTTTAGAATTTTCTATCAGTTGACTTGAATTGCTTTTTTCAATAACTTTTAACAACACTTTTATGGCCTCATCCACCCTTTTTTCTTTAACCAATAATTCAGCATACATTTGATAACTACTATCCGGCTCTTTTTCTAATTTAATTATTTTCTCTAAATACTTTTTGCTTTCTCCATAATTTTCTTGTTCAAAATATACCAATGCCCTGTTTCTTAGAAACATAACATCGTCTGGAGCCAATAAATCAACCTTTTCAAAATCTATTTTTGCTTCATCAAAGTTGCCCAATATGCCCTTAGCAACACCCATATTATTTATCCAGTCCATTCTTATTTTATAAAGATCGGTGTTTTCAATTTCTTTTATTGCTTCTGAAAAATATTTTACTACTAATTTCAAATCGTTTTCTACTTCAATTTTTATTTGTTTTGACTGTATTGCAAAATAATTATCTTTAAGGTTTATTTGCAGTATTATTTCTGCATATTTTGCTTTGGCCTGTGGGGTTATATCCTCATTATTTATAACTTTTTCAAGCCAAATTCTTGAAGTAGCTAAATCACCAAATTCACTATACATAATTCCAATCATCATAGAAATATCCGTTTTTGATTTCAATTGTTCAGGAATTTTAGAAATATAATCTTGCAATTCTTTTATATTAATAATGGTTTGAAGTTTAAGCGCCAAAGCCCTTACAGAACCCTGATTAATTTTCAAAACTTCATCCAATATTTCCCTCGCCTCGGTCTTTTGGTCTAATAGAATTTTACCTAATGCAGCGTTGCACTTAGCTTTTTCGTCAGTAGGATTATACTGTAATGCCTCCAAAAAATTTTCTGCTGCTTCCGTTCCTCTACCGATTAGGCCCAGATACGAGGCTCCTATATTTGATAAAATTCTAAACTTAATATTGGCGGACGCAGTTTGAAATATTCTTGTTTTTAAATTTAACAAATAATCCAAGGCTTGTTCATAATTATGATTTTCAATAAGTTTTTTTGCGTGATCAACCTCGGCTTGATGTTCATAGCTCACTCCAACATCCGTATCCTTTTCTAAACTTAAATTATTAACAGAGCCTTTGATTTTGTTAACAACATTTTCAGCTAAATATATAGCACCATCACTTTTTTCTTCAGGTAGAACTTTTACCTCACTATATTCTTTTATCTCTTCCCGATCTCCATTTACTGTTATATTCACGCTGACGGTTGTCTGCTGATTAAAACAATTATTTCCATTAGAAATAATTCCCTTATTCTCTTTAACTTTTTTTATTTCCTGTAAATTTTTATTCTCGTCGCACATATTTATTTAATTTTATTTTTATCACCGTTAGATACAATTCCGCTTATGTCCACGTTATTGCCTTTAATCGTTTGCTTATTAATTTTTGAGCCAGACCTGAAATATAAAAAAATAATAAGCGCCACAATTATAACTATAATAAAAGCAGCAAATTTTGGCCCGACATAATCTTTTAGTTGCCCAATTAAATCGTTAATATTAAACATATTATTTTGTTAATTATTATTTAATAATTTTACTTCTTTTATATGGCCTTGTCTATAATTATTGGATTAAACTTTTTTTCTAATTCTCTTATTATTTCATCAACCTCCTCTTTCGTATACTCTTTTGGCGGCGGAACAGTTTCCTGATTGTAGCCGGGATCAACATAATCTAAAAACAACCTCGCTGCCCTCGGGTTACCGGCTATGGCATTATTCTTTAAGGCCAACAAAACGTCCGGTATATCGTCGGCAAACCTATTTTCAATGGTTCTTCTGACAGATAAAACCACGGCCGCCTCTTTCTTCCAGGCGTGTGCCGTTGGCTCGCTAACCCCTAAAATTTGCTTTGCAAAGGCTTTTAGCGGCATTGGACGGTGAGCCTTGGGTAAAGATAAGTATTCCACCAGTTTTAGCTTATTGGCGTCCAATATTTGGTTTGTAGCATTAAATATTTTCATACTTTAAGTTTACCACCACTATTAAACCCTGTAAATTACAGGCTTATTTTAATGTTAGGTAAATTTGAGAAAATTATAATTTAAGTTTATTTAAGTATTTGGCTTGTTTATTGGATTTTTTTGTGGTAAATTATAAATGCAGAACCACAATTAAATATTATCGCCCGAATTATAAGCAACTTTCTTGCTTTGTTCGCTCGTGGGCAAGATCGGGTATCCTGATCAATCACGAGCGGCTGCTTTCGGGCACCAATTGTGGTTCTGCAGATCAGGTGCCCGGTTTTTTTATTGCCGGCACTTTAACAATTAACTCTCAAAACTATGAAAACCTACGAAAAAATTCTCGTCTTTTTAGAAGTAGCGCTTACTCTTTTTTATTCTATGCTGCTGCTAGCAAGTTATAAATTTACAGCAGACGGTGTTGGCATTTTAATAGGTGCGCTACTTCCATTCTTTTTTGTTCCTTACATTATTGCTTATTTTCTGGCCTATATTTTTACTAAATTCAACGTTATCTCTGCTGCGGTTTATGGCAGAAAAAAAGTTTTGTGGAAAATATTTATAATAATCTACCCGATACTTTTAATTCTTGTTTTCATTGGTCAAATACCTAACTTATTAAATAGCGGCGAGTTAAATATCTTGCTAAACAAAACTGACAAAAGCAGTAATTATTCGGAGATAACCGGCAGTCTTTACAGAAACACTAAATATAATTTTAGAATTAAATTTCCAGAGGGCTGGGAAATCAAACCGGGCGATGGCCCTAATGTTATCCAAAAGGCCGTAAAGGGAAATAATTCAATTATTGTTATAGTGCGTGAAATTTCTGCGAATAACAACGATAAAGTTGCCACAATAAAGAACGGAGGAACGCTCGACGAATGGAATGCTGCTACAATAACAGGAATGAAAGAAAAATTTCCAGATATAAAATTATTAGACAGCGGAGAAACAAAACTAGACAATATACCAACCTATTGGAATAAATATTCTGCGACATATTCCGCATTAAATATAAATGCCAAAAGCACCAACTTAAGCTATCAACTTTTAAACAATAATATTTTATATACTATTACAGCAGCAACTCTTTCTAATGAATTTCCCTCGTCAGAAGCGGAGTTTAAAAAATCAATATCAACTTTTGTTATTGAAAACCAATAAATTAAATAACAAATATTTCTATAAGGCATATTATGGGTAATAAAAATTTTAATCTAAATTATATTAAATGCCCAGGCGAGGGTTGTCATAATATCCTTGACCTGTCTTTCGTGACCCGGGCCTGCCCAAATCCTCTCTGTGGCTTTGAATTTAAGGGTTTAAAGGCGTTATTAGATAAAAGCGAGGGTGAACTATATAAAGAACTTACAAGCGCTTATAGGGGAGACGATGAGCGTAAAATAAAATTATTAGCCACGGCCGTCAGGTATAACATCGCTCACTATTTAGCTGCTTTTATCCAGTATTCTTGGGGTAGCCAAATGCAAAGACTTTTTAAGGATTTTATAATTTTATATTTGGACGATCTTAATGCGGTAAAAATAGTTTTAAAGTCGGACATTATTAAACCTGACAAAGGTAATGCCATAACATCAAAAAATGGATTTGCTATATTCCCGGAACTTTTTAATTGGTTAATGAAAGTTCATAACGTTGAAATTAGAAATTTCCTGCGCCTTGAATTTCCAAAGCTATACGGCGATTGGTATAAAAAAATGCACCAACGGCACATTAAGCCAATCATAAGCAACCAAAGAAGATTAGTCTAAACTCCCTTGCCGAGGGAGTTTTTTAGTTGCCAATTATCTGCAAAGTGATAAGATACTATAAAGAATAAGTATAAAAATAAACATATGACAATTAAAGAAACAATAATAAAAATTATTGACATTATTTTTGATGAACGCGCAATGTATAAGGACGACGAAGTTTTGTCCTTGCCTATTATCAGATTTAAGAAAGAAAATATTTACGTTGATGACTTTTGTAGAATAATGGAAAAATTGACTTACGAAGGCTGTCTATATTCTGAAGAGGATTATGATATTTGCAACTTTGACCCAACTTATATTTATTCAATGAACTACGCAAAAGTAAAACCGAATTATAAAAGATTAGCAGAATATAAAAAACAAATTTCAAAAAATAATAAAAAAATAAAATTAAGCGATTTTACTGTCGGAAAACATAAAATTTATATTAGTGAAAAATTTTTTACTGATATAAAAAGTGCAAAAAAAGATATTATTTTAATTTACTTTGCAGAGAGATACGGTAAATTATCAAGATCAATCTTAATAGAAGATTTTTATGTTTGGTGTAAAAAACGTTATCCTGAAATTTATTCAAAGGCCGAACGGCATAGCCAAGGAATTACTAAATGGTTTAGAAACGGCGTAGATGATATAAATGATCATTTTTTCAAACAGCGAGGGAAAAAACAATTAGTTATTTTGAATAAAGCAAATAACACCTACGATATAACGGAGCCTATAACAATTAAATAACTTATCAAATAATCTTATTAACAAGATAATAAATATTGCTAAAATTAAATAAAATAAATTAGTAAAATACCAATGTAAGATTTCTTGATTGTCGCTATACTCCTAATGTAGCGACTTTTTTATTTATAAAAATATGGATCAAAATAAATATTACAAAACTTCTTCATTTTATCTATCAGCTTTTTTATCAGCGAAAGGCTTTATTTTAAATGGGATAGAAAAAGATAGTTTTAAGGCCCGGTTTGTATTCGTCAACTCCAATAAACTGCAACGGTTAATTGGGATTTTTAGCTTCGGGAAAAATGATCACCCTGATTTAATGGTCAATTTTAAAGAAGTTGAACAGGCAATCAAAAAATTGAAATCTTTAATTTACGATAAACAATAAAATTATGGATCAAAATAATTTCAAAATCCGCGATATGCGCCATAAGCAAAAATTTTTTGTTGACGATTTTTATTTAAACGGCTATGCAAAATTTTGCGGCATAAATGCGACCGGAGTATATGTATCTCTTTGCCGCCACGCAAATTCAATAAAACAAGACTGTTTCCCCTCAAAAGAATTGATAGCCGAAGAACTATCTATAAGCCCCAGAAGCGTATATAGCGCGATAAAAAAACTGGAGGAATTTAACATTATAAAAATTCAACATCAAGGTAAGAATAGAAAAAAGGACGGCTCTTTTCGCAACAATATTTATTTACTTCTTGATAAGTCTATTTGGAAAAGCAAGCCGCAGGCAAATAATGCCGACGGCATAATTCAACAGGAACCGCAGGCAAATAACGACGTAGACCGTGGGCAGGAGTTGCCGAATAAGGAAACACATTATGAAATTGACAAATATAATGAAACACATATTAGCGCTGATGAGCAAAAAGATTGCGATATAGGTAAAAAAATAAATTTACTTTTTGAAGAATTTCGGCCGATAAACCCAACCCTTAACTTCGGAAATAAGACCCAACGTAAAGTGCTTGAAGAAATGATAAATCAATTTGGCTTTGAAAAAATATTAAAGACTATTCGTTATGCAATATCTATACAGGGTCAAGCATACACTCCCACAATAACAACGCCGATCCAACTAAAAGAAAAAATGGGAAAATTACTAATTTATTATAAAAAAGAAACCTCCCCTAAAAAAGGTAGCATAACTATTATTTAACTTTATGTATCAAATAAAAATGATGAACAGCGATAAATTTAATATCTCTGACGAAACTTTTAGCAAGCTCGCCGGTAAGAGTGGGCTTATCTACCTCACAGAATTAAAGGGAATAATAAATCTAAACTCCGTAACATCAATATTGGAAAAAGAACTATCTGAAAACTCTGGTGATAGACGTAAATTGCACGACGGCACATACGCAGTTCGTAAATACGGCCATTGGGTTGACGACAAAAACCCAGATATAAAAATTGATATGGCTCACTACCCGGAACTCGCGAAAGATATTGATTATAAATTATTGAAGTAATACATAACTATAATGTTAAGCCAAGAACTCATAACCGAATTGAAAACAATAATAGAAACTGATTACTGCCGCAAACTGGACGATCAGGAAGCTATTGAATTTGGCGAACAAATAGTGGCGAGTTATGAAACGCTCATAAAACTAAAAAAACTTGAAGATAATAATTGTCTATGCTAAATTATAAGCACTACCCTCTACATTTTAACATCACGAAGATTTTTTATTGTTTGATTACATAAATAGGCGTCCTGCCAATCAAGCTGTATCTTCGTGATATAGTGTAGTTGGGTAGTCAGGACGTCTATTTATTTTTAACTAAAAACTATATGAACAATGACAAACAAAAAGCGATTATAATGGCCCGGGTATCCAGCAAAGAGCAGGAAGAAACCGGCTACTCCCTGCCGGCGCAAGAAAAACTGCTTAATAACTATGCGGATAATAAAAATTTTACCGTGGTGAAAGTATTTTCATTATCGGAAAGCGCCAGCGGCGCCAAACGCAGGAAAATATTTGAAGAAATGTTGAACTATCTAAAGGCTAACAAAATAAATAATCTGCTTTGCGAAAAAGTTGACCGATTAACCAGAAATATGAAAGACGCCGTTAAAGTTAATGGTTGGGTTGATAGTAGCGAAGAAAACAAAATACACTTCGTTAAGCAAAACCTGATTATCCATAAAAACGCTAAATCGGACGAGAAATTTCGCTGGGATATTGAAATCGTTTTAGCTAAAAAATACATTTCAAATCTTTCGGAGGAGGTTAAAAAAGGACAAAAAGAAAAAATCGCGCAGGGCTGGATACCTACCACTCCCCCGATTGGCTATAAGACGATCGGCGAGAAGGGACATAAAATCCATATCATAGACGAAACAAAGGCCCCATTAGTCAGAAAAATGTTTGAACTTTACGGCTCCGGCAATTACTCGCTTGAAAAACTAACCGAAGTCCTGGCAAAAGACGGATTAAAAAATAAGCCGGGAAGAAAAGTTAGTAAAACACAAATTCACGCCCAATTCAGCAATCCCTTTTATATCGGTAAAATAGTTTGGAATAATAAAGAATACCAGGGAAAACATAAGCCGTTGGTCAGCATTGATTTATGGAATAAAGTCCAAAACGTTCTGCACAAAAAAGGCGCGCCCAAATACTCCAAGCATAATTTTATTTTTAGAAGTTTATTCAGGTGCAGCGAGTGCGGCGGAGTTATCGCCTGGGAAACGAAAAAAGGCTTTTGGTATGGCCATTGCAACCATTACCGGCCGTGCAGCCAAATTGAATATTACCGCTATGAAAAAATCCAAGAGCAGCTAATTGAAAAAGTAAAATTGATAACGCCTAAATCGCCAAAGCTGACTGATTGGGTTATAAAAGCCCTAAAAGAGAACCATAGCGAAGAGATTGCCTACCATAACTCTTTTACAGACGAACTCAATAAAGTAATTGCCACGGCCAAGAATAGGCTTGATAAAATCTATGACGATAAAATTGACGATAAAATAACCGAGGTAAAATATAATGAACTTCGGGCCAGATACGAAAATGAAGAACAGGAGGCGTTAGAAGCCCTTAAAAAGCACGCGAACGCCAACGCTAAATATTACGACTATGGCTTACTTGTATTAGACATAACCAAAAACGCTCTCGCCATATTGCAGGACAAGAAAAAACCGGACGAAATAAAAAGAGAATACTATAAAACAATATTCTCTGAACTAAAAATAACCGGCAATGAAGTTAAAACTGAATTTAATATGGCCTTTAAAATTCTGGCTGATTTTAATTCTAAAATGAAAAAATTGAGCAATACCAAGGAAAATATTTTAGAACTCCCAATAAATTGCTTACTTAACGAAAAAACAGGCGCTTTCGCACCTGCTCGTTCTGCTCTGCTCCCGGGGTCGGATTCGAACCGACGACCAACTCGTTAACAGCGAGCTGCGCTACCGCTGCGCTACCCGGGAATAATCTTATGTTTAATTATAAATACGAAGAACAAATTCATCAAAAGCTTAATTTCCCCCACTCATCCTCCGAAGCTTTAGCGAAGGAGGGCTACCCGGGAATATTTGAAGCGTCAAACTAAAACTGCCCAAAGGCAGTTGTATTTGTATTATATAATATTTTTGAAATTAGTCAATATTGGCTAATTTGCAGATTATTGACAATTTGAACATTTTTGTGCATAATGATTAGTTATATAAGGTAAGGGTTGCTATTTGAAAATTTATAAAAAAAAAAAATAAAATAATATAAAAAGTGATGAAAGGGGTGAAAAAAATGGGAGGGAAAAAACTGGAAGTTATAAGAGACAAAACAACAGGTAAGGCTTTAAAAGTTATTCGTAATGATTTTGATAAACCGATCATTCACGAAATGGTAAACGGTGAAGTAACACGCGTTGACAAGGGTATTCGTCTGCCCGCAGAAGAATATGCCATCATTAAAAAACAAGCGGCGGGAATATTACGCGGAAAGAAAAAAAATAAAACTGCCCAAGCACGCGAAAAAAAGACAAAGCAATTTGCTTCTGAACATAAAGAAGCGGAAGATATTAATGCTGAAATAGAGAAATATACAGCAAAACATAAAAACGTAAGCCGGGCAGAAGCTATGAAAGAAGTTTTACGCCAGGAAGAACAAGCGGAAATCAACGTTGGTTTGCATAAATGGCGCGAACATTTTCTTTCCGCCGGCATAAAATTTCTTAACAACGGCTGGGTGGCTCTTTCATTTTGGGCCGAAAGAACAAAAAAGAAAGTTAAAAAATGGAAAGGTTTAACGGACATATTTGCGGCTATAAGATCGCAAGAACACACCATAAACTTTTATGTTGCAGCCGACGGTGAGCAAAAAAAAATGTTTACAATAAAAGAAGTTTTGGAACAAGCAAATACCCTATTAACCGCCTGGTTGAAAGCAACTACCGAAGAAAAAACCGATGCAAATAAAAAATTATTTACCGCGCTTAAACTTCTGGACGGCTGCCGCAATGAATACAAAAATCAAATTTGCGACCAACTGGAAATTATCATCGGTTTTCGGGACAATTTGGGACGAATCAATCCCGGCGCCATGGCAGCTAGAACCATCTCTGCTATGGGAAAACTGTACAAGCGATTGGAAGAAGCGGAAATTATTCCAGCAAAAGCCATGCTGCGTAAAAAGATGCTTGAGTGGGAGAAGGAAAGACTAGATATTTTGTTTAATTTCTGCTTTAACCAAATAAATCTGTTTTCCAGACATCAAGCGTTTTTTGGCAAAGGATTAAATGAAACACAAGCTACCGTGCTTGATAATAAAATTAAACAGACTATCGAGTTATTAAACACGGTCTTTTCCTCCCCCTACTGGGAAAGGTCTAACGCGGCTAAAGAAAGGTTATTTGTTGCGCAAAAAGCATTAAAATCACATAATATGGCTAAAGCTAGAATTTATTTGCTTGACGCGCGTAATTGCTTAACACCCCTGCCAGTTGATCGAAAAAAAGAAGCAGCGGCATAAAAAAATACGATCGGCAATAAATAGCCGACTAAGGAGGAATATGCAAAATACAACTGAAAAAACGTACATTGCAACCAAGCAAATGAAAATTTTTAAGATCGGTCTCATTACATTATTCGCCTGGATACAAAAAACGGGGTTAACTAATAAAATACAAACAATCATGAAAACTTATTTCCCGGCCGGTAAATGTAAAATGGTAAATGAAAAAGGTGAGCATCATATTTTGCTCAAAAATACTATCTGCCAGATTCTTTACCAAGGCCAGGAAATTAATAACGCGGCGCAGATCTGCGCTGTCTGCCCGAGAAAAATAGACTTCAAATGTTAATAAAACCACTATTAACTAAAACCCCTGCCGTTTTACGACAGGGGTTATTTTTTTATTAAAACAATAAAAAACTCTACACGACTTACGAAGTGTAGAGCTAATAAATCAAAATGTTTCTCCTTATTTTACTTTCATCAAGCCTGTGCTATAGTCTTGAGCGCTTTCTCAATAGAGTCAACTTCATCGCCGACAACCTTAAAGACGATTGGTTCGTCAAAAAGCAACTTCAGCAAGCGCGATAGAAACGAAATTGGTTCCTGGTTTTTATCGCCTAAAGTTTTAATGAATTCAACAATCGCTTGGATAGCGTTGCCATTAATATTGCGGATATCATCGATACCGGCCTTGCGACAAATATCACCGAATTTCTGACCATCAGTCAAACAAAGCCGTTCAACGATGTAGAGTATAACCATCTCAGCCGTTATGCCAAGTTTATTGCATGAAACTTGAGCATTTTTCCCTCGGCCGCGTTTCGATAATCTTGCCTTAACTGTTTTCTTTATCTTCTTGTCTTTTTTCGCTCCGGTTTTTCTTGCACATGATTCTACATACATTGCATGACTATGCAGGAATTTTATGGCATGCACCTCGGACAAACCAAATACTTTGGCCATTTTTTCTGCCATCTCATCATTAAGGTAGCATGACGCCTTTCCAGGCCCGGTTGAATACTTGAATACCGACCAATAGGATTTATTTTTTCCGATTGCTTCGGATATGTTGGCGCCATTAGTTCCGCAGATAGGCATAATTTCGTTAACCAGTTCGACAAAAGATAGCTCTTTGGCAAAAATTTCCTTGAGTTTACTCTCTTTGTCAGAGACAGCATTTTTATCATTTACTTTTTTTCTTCTCATATCGCTTGATACTCCCGGCAATGCCTTTTTGTTTAAAGTTTCATCCGGAGTTACTTTGGTCTGTAGTTTCTCCTGTTTTTTTTCACCTGCTCCATTTTTATCGGGCAGAACTACCTCGCAAAAAATTTTTTCTTCAGTTTCTTTTGTAATAGTAATGGAAGATCTGCCTCCTAAAACTTCTGCTAAAATTTTCCTATCATCTTTGGTTATTGTAGCCTTGTTTAATATACGATCTTTAACGGGAGGACTTATCGGCAAAATGTCATCATCAAGAATTTCTTCTATCGAGTCCCAGCTGATACCTAATTTCTCTTGTATATTAAACTTACCGATTCCTTGTCTTTCGAGGAAAAATTCCAGCAACTGACCGCGCCTTAATACAACGTTTTGTAAATGTGCAGCATCTTTTTCACCGTTCAACTTTAGTTCCTCCTTCCTTTATATTTGTGTGACTTTTATTCTTATTTTAATTTATCATTTTAATTATATAAAATCAAGACTACTAAAATACTAATTAATAAAAAACCGCCTAACTAATGTAAGGCGGTTTTTTTATATTAAAATCATTTTTTTAATAATCCCTTAATTTCTTAATGCCCGCGTGCTTCTGAATTCTTTCTAAAGCCTTGGCTTCAATTTGCCTAATACGTTCGCGCGTGACATCAAATTCACGTCCGACTTCTTCTAAAGTATGCGCCACGCCGTCAACTAAACCAAAACGCATTTCTAAAATTTTCTGCTCTCTTGGCGTAAGATCAGCGATAGTCTCTTTTACGTAATCTTTTAATAACTGTAAAGCGGCCGCCCGATCCGGCGTGACATTTTTTACATCTTCAACAAAATCTTCTAAAGTTGAATCTTCGTCGTCATCGCCGATAGAAGTTTCAAGTGAAATCGTGTCCTGGGATATTTTTATAACATGTCTTACTTTATCAATATCTTCGCCCATCTCAGCGGCGATTTCTTCGGGCAGCGGTTCACGACCTAAATCTTGAATTAACTGTCTTTGTACCTGCTGAAATTTATTAATCGTTTCTACCATATGCACCGGGATTCTAATAGTACGCGATTGATCGGCTAAAGCGCGAGTTATGGCCTGCCTAATCCACCAAGTCGCATAAGTCGAAAATTTATAACCTTTACGATATTCAAATTTTTCCACGGCACGAAACAAACCGATATTCCCCTCTTGAATTAAATCTAATAAACTTAAACCTTTAGAACCGGTAAATTTTTTAGCAATAGAAACTACTAAACGTAAATTAGCTTCAATAATTTTTTTCTCGGCTTCTTTATCGCCTTTTTCTTTTCGTTTAGCCAATTCAATTTCTTCCTCGCCGGATAAAAGCGGCACTTTACCGATTTCGCGCAAATACATCTGGATAGAGTCGGCGCTTAATTCGGAAATATCAAATTTTTTCTTCTCGCTAAAACCAATAATCTGGCCGGTTTTATTTTTTATATCATCGCCCGCGCCTAAAAATCCGCCCGTATCTTCAATAATCTGGATGCCATTTTTCTGCAAAGCCTCTAAAGTTAATTCATAATCGTAAATATATTCTTCAATTTCCGGAAAAACATGCAATAATTCAGTTTCCGTAAGAAAACCGCGCGAACGGCCTTTAATAATTAAATCTTTAATCTGTTCTTCGGTCGGTTTTACTATAACATGCTCTTTTCTTTCTTTTTCTTTTAATTTTTTAAGCTTCCGTTTTTCTTCTTTTGATTTCTTAAATTTAGGTTTTTTATAATTTATCTTTTTTACCTTTACCGCTTTTTTCGCCTTAATTTTTATTTTCGGCCGCTTAATCTTTTTTGCTTTAGCGTGGCTTTTATTTTTTTTATTAGTTTTCGCCATATTTAAAGTATTACTTTATCTCTATTAAATTTATTTCTTCGGTTAAAGTTTTAAATTCTTCCATTAAATTTTTTAATTTTTCATTTTTTTCCTCACTACTTATGCTTTCTTTTTCTAAAGACGAAATCATTTTAGCTATTTCATGACGCCGATTATTTAAATAACTCACCCTTAAAGTAGACATAATATTTATTATTTCGGCTCTAACCTGCTCTTCGCTATAATCATAAAAATCTTTATCAGCTAAAAGAACCAGCCTGTCCAATAAGCTCAAACACTTATAATTATCAGGCTGGCCGTCAGTTTTTGCATTGCCATCTTCTGTAAAATTATCCGCATTACTCAACCATTCTTTAAGGCTAAGATAATTTATCGCCAATTCAAAATTTCCTCCTTCTCGAGTCCATAAATCTATGAGCTTATTATAATAAATAATTAAATTTCTGTAAAGCAACTGATTTGATTCACCGGCTAAATCGTCCGGACCAATATGGTTCATAACATATTCTAAATGAGCCGGAAATCTTAGTACTAAAGCTAAAAGTAGTTCTGAAAGCATTTGCTCCCGGCTTGGTTTTAGCTGATTGGATTCTTTTGGCGCCTGACTTAAAGGTTTAACTGAATAATTAGTTTGATTTTGTTTTTCAGTAATTTTTTTTAATTTTTCCCTTAAAGAATTTTCATTAGCATTAATCTCCTGACTTAATTTTTTAACCCAAAAATCCTGCTCTGTTTTTGAGCCAAATTTAGAGATCACTGGTAGCAGTATTTTTTCCGCTTTATTTTGATCTTCATAATCACGCAAATTTAATTTACCGAAAGTCTTGTCAAAATAATATTGCATCATTGGCTTGGCGTTTTGTACTGCCTGCCGCCAACCATCAGGATTATTTTTAATACATTCATCAGGATCTTTGCCTTCTTGAAGCTCAATTACTTTAATATTCATTTCCGCTTGCATAGCTTGAGCGATACCCCGTTCAGCCGCTAAATCTCCGGCCTTATCCATGTCAAAAGATAAAAATAAATTATTAGAGTAACGCTTAATTAAATTTACCTGGTCAATCGTCAAGGCCGTGCCAGAAGATGCCACAACATTATTAAAACCATTTTGCTCTGCCATAATCGCGTCCATCTGACCCTCTACTAAAACAACCGCGTCTTCGGCTTTAATCGCCATCTTAGCTTTATCTAAACCAAATAAAATTTTTGACTTATCATAAATCATGGTTGCTGGTGTATTAATATATTTTCCCATCTTTTCTTCATCTTCTTTTTCTTTTCTAACTCGCGCTGTAAAACCAACGACATTACCATTAATATCATGTATGGGAAACATAATACGACCTCTAAAACGATCATAAAATCCTGGGGCTTTTTCTTTTTTAACGCTTAAACCTGCTAGAAAGATTTCATTTTCGCCGTAACCTTTGCTTTTTAAAAAATTTGTTAAACTGTCCCAGGTGTCCGGGCTATAACCGATCTGCCATTTTTCTATAGTATCATCGGTTAAGGCTCGTTCACTTAAATATTTTCGCGCGGTTTCGGCGGCCGGACTATCGGTTAAAACTTTATGATAATATTTCGCGGACAATTCTAAAATATCTAGTAGAGTATTTCTTTTTGAAGTTAATGCCGGATCAGCCTTTTTTAAAACCACGCCGGCCTTCTTAGCGAGTAAGCGTAAAGTTTCGACAAAGCTCAAACCTTCAATCTCCATTACAAAAGAAAATACATCGCCGCCTTTACCGCAACCGAAGCAATGCCAAATCTGTTTTTCCGGACTAACCATAAACGACGGAGTTTTTTCCCGATGGAACGGACAATTGGAACGAAAATTCAAACCAGCCGCCTTAAGCGGAATATATTCGCGGATGACTTCAACAATATCTAATTTTGATTTTATTTCGTCTGAAGGATTGGTCATATTAAAATTTAAAATTTCCCGGCACGTAATTTTTTATTCTCGCCATCTCTTGCTCTACTAAATCGCCATCATATTCGGCGTTATGAGCATGCGCACCTTCGTAGCTGGCCTGCTTTTGATCTAAATGTAAATTTAAAATTGCCTGATTGCCTTGATCCTCAAGATACAAATGAAATCTAGGATAAAAACCGCGGTTAAGCCGGCGCACATAGCTTTCTTGACCGGTGTTCCGATCCATTAAATAAGCGTAGCCGGCCTGTCTTAGCAAACTTTCTGGCGGTTGATCTAAAATATTTTTATCTAATATTAGCTTCATAATTTTCAATTTTATGCTTCCATTGATGACTTTATCATAGTTTAAAAATTTGATTAGGTCAAAGGGTGAAAATTATGCTAATATTATAATATAACTAAACCCAAACGGCAAAAATATGCTTGTTATCTACTTTTATACCATTATCAGCGTGTTGATTGTTTCTCTTATATCTCTAATCGGCATTTTTACCCTAACACTTTCTCGGGAAAAATTAAATAAATTAACCATGTTTTTAGTAAGTTTATCGGCCGGAGCTTTACTTGGAGATAGTTTTCTTCATTTAATCCCCGAAGCGGCGGCTAAAAACGGCGACCGACTTAATATTTGGCTCTGGCTTTTGTCTGGTATTTTATTTTTTTTCATTTTAGAAAAAATCATTCATTGGCGCCATTGCCATTTACTTACTAGCGAGTCGCATCCTCATCCGGTAGGTATAATGAATTTAGTCGGTGGCGGTTTACATAATTTTATTGACGGCATGGTTATCGCTGGTTCCTATTTAATTGATTTTAATTTAGGTTTAGCCACTACGATCGCGATAATCAGCCATGAGATTCCGCACGAACTTGGCGACTTCGCGATTTTAATTTACGCCGGCTATACTAAATTTAAAGCTTTATTTTATAATTTTATTTCCGCGGCTATTTCCATCGTCGGCGCTATTTTCGCTTTAGTTATAAGCGGCCGGGTAGAAAATTTTTCCGCTTTTATAGTTCCTTTTACCGCCGGCAGTTTTATTTATATCGCCACGTCCGACCTTTTCCCTGAATTAAAAAAGGACAACGAAAAATTACATCAAGCCTTTATGCAACTAGCTAGTATTATAATCGGCATCGGCATCATGCTAATTTTAAAAAAAATTAATAATTAATAAATTATGCCAAAATTAAACAGCCAGGTTTACAGAATTTTAATTTTCGCGGTTGGCGTTATCGCCACAATCTCTTATCGGCTAGTCATAGTTTTAAATCATTATAGCCAATTCTGGTTAGAAGTATTTTGGTACGTTGGTACTATTGGTTTTATTTGGTATTTCGCCCATCGCTTTAATATAGAAAACCGCCGCGATAAACTTATTGAAAAACTTAATTTAGTTAAAAAAATTGAAGACGGCAGACCATTTAATCAGGAAGATACGACCGCCTTACTTTATATTTTAAAAAGTTTGGAAACTAGTTTAGCAAAATGGAATTATATAGCAATTTTCTTTTTTTCTTTTCTAGCTATAGCCTACGCGCTTTACGTTGATTTGTCATTAATAATAAAATAACAACTTTGAGATAAAAAAACAGCGGCCACTTTGGTTACTGTTTTTTATTTAAATTAATTTTATTAATTCTAAGGGTTATTAGCTAACTCATGAATTAACCAAACGCCATTAGCATTTTTTTCTAAGGTAATCCAACGGAAATTTTTACCATTTTCCCAACCCATTTGTTCGCCTTCAGAATTTACTTTTACCTCTAATTCTACCTTAAAAGTTTGGCGCGTCGGCGTCCATTCTTCTTTAAAAGCTTCTTCAATTTTATTAACTTTTAAAGATTTTATGGTATTAAAACTTACTCCCCAGCTTTGTTTTGTATTATCATTGGCATCCATCATGGCGATAGCTTCTTGTATTTTTTTGCCAGACAGATAATCAAAAAATTGGCTCGCTGTTTTTTCTTGGCTCCCCCCTAATGCCTGATCTGCTGCCGCCTCTAAATCAACTGGATTTTTCTCAATATTTATTTTAAGACGACCCTGTATTTTATCGGCCATGGCCGCGGCTAAAGTTATTAATTCATCGTCAGTAATCGCCTTGTTAGAATAATTCGCCCAGACAAAACGATCGGGATTAATTATTAAATCAACTGACCAGATACTTTTATCTTCGCGATAACTAACAATATTTTCCATATTAATTTTTTCGCTTGAGCCTAAAGTTAAGCCTAAAAATTCACGCGCTTTCTTTTGCCTTTCAACATTTAAATTATCTAAAACGATCGAAATACTCGGACCACCAGGGCCAACAAAATTATATTTTTCATCTTTATAAAAATCTTCTTTATAATCCGTATAATAATTACAAGCGTAAACTGTCGTTAACTTTGACGGTTCAACTTTAACAATTGGCTTATGCAATACGGAATAAATAAAATCTGGCGTAAATTCTTTACAAATATCAGTGCTAACATCACCTTTTTTGGCTTGCTCATTTGTGGCGGCCGATTTATCTTCAACCTGAATAAAACCGCCCTTACCGTCAGACACGGTTATCATATTTTTCTTGGCGCAGCCGCCTAAAAAAATAACAGACAGAATTAAAATGAAAATTTTTAACTTCATATATTATAAAAAAATAATAATTATTTTCCAGCTGCTATTTTTTCGGCGAACTTTTTAGCAATTTTTACTAAATCTTCACCGGCCACGGCATCATCAATAAATTTAATTCTAAGATATTTACCATCACCCAAAACTAACGCAGTTTGCCAAATTTTATTTACATTACTACGCATAACGTAATTATCCATACCGATCGAAAGATCGCTTTCATATTTACTACCATGAGTTTCGTTATAGGCTTTGTCTTTTTCAAAATCTTTAGTATCGTATACAACTATAACTTGTGGTCCGCCCGGCTTATCGCCATACGGCGTATGATCGTAAGTTTCGCTATAAGCAGTATAATAATTACAATATTCACTACCGAGTATTGATACTTCTACTTTAACTATCGGCTTACCGATTGCGGCCTCAACCAACTCTTTAGGAAAATAATTACAAACATCGGCGATGCCACTTGCCTTTGTCTCCTCCGTTTTAGCTTCTTCATTTTTAACGTTTCCTTGGTTATTTAATCCTTCTAATTTAGATACAACTTTCTTTTGCGCACAACCCGCAAGAATTAAGGAAAAAAACAATAACAAAATAATAATTTTTTTCATATTTTTTATCTAAAAACTAGTAAGAAATATAGCCAGGGAAATTTTGTGGCAAAACATCTACCATGTCATATTGTTCAAATTTATCCACGGTATATAAATCCGAAAAACCAGTAATAATATTAACCGGATTACTTAAAATGCCTAAGAAATATCCGCCAATCTGTTTCCAGCTTGTACTAATTTTCGTTGTCGGTGGTTTTTGTGGATACCAAGTAATTAATTTCTTATCCATATAATAACCGGATAAAGCTCCTGAGCCGTCGCCATCGGTTCCGATAACAGCTTTCTTCTGCACTCTAACCCACATCTTAACTTTAAAATTATTATCCCAGCTAACCGGAATATTATCAAAAGTAAATACTTTTGATTTAGAATTCATGGGATCGCTAGCCGAAGTCCAAAATCCTTCGTCGCTCCAAATTTCCGATCCGCCTGATTCTATAGCAACTTTATAAACATCCATTTGCGTTAGTTTACCGCTGCAACTTCCGGCTGAGATGGTAATTGGTATATCAATCGCCGAAGTTTCAATGTCCCCATCTCCTTCAACTTTATTACATTCCCAATTATCGCCCCTGACATTTATCACTAATTTGCTGATTTTGGTTTGGCTGTCGGATTTATTAAAATCCATGCCCATTTTTACGTGGCCTAAACCCCACCAAATATCCACATTGTATTCGGGAATAAAGAATGAATTAGCTGGCGTGCCTTCGTGCTGATGCCAGGAAACTATATTAGTTCCCCTTTCAACGTGATTATCAGTCGATGGTTTATATAACACCAGGTCATAATTATATTCTTTCCCGGCGATTATATCTTCGGTAAATTCTGTATTAACATAAATCGGTTTTTTTCTAAAAGTAAATTTTTTATTTTTGGCGGCGATGACATTAAAGCTAAAATGTCCGTCGCTGTCGGTAACGCCAAGTATAACATCATTTACCAGAACATCGGTATTGGCTAGACCGTTACCTTCATCATCAGTTACACGCCCGGAAACATAGCCCACCGTACCAGGAGATAATATTTTATCAAGAGTTTGTGTTGATAAAGGCGCTACGACATAATCGGAAACTATAACGCGATTATAACCTTCTCGAGAGAATCTAAATTTATATGTTCCGCCGTTTAGCAAAAACCCGTATTTACCTTGAGCATCGGTTACCGCTTCTAAACCTAAGCCTTCAACTCTGACAACCGCCCAGGGCAAAACTGCGCCAGCAGCATTTTTGACAGTTCCGGAAAGTAATGCCTTTTTATCCACCTGATAATTAAAATAGGTTGTATCTTCGCTATTTTTATTATAATTAAGCGTTTGATTGATTGGACGATAATTTGGATAAGTAATACTTAAGGCATAACTGGCAGAGTTTGGGCGATTTTCAAAAATAACATTACCATTAATGGTCGTTTTGATTTCGCTATTACCTAAGTCTACGGTTGCGCCATTTACCGGATTACCTTCGTCATCACTAACATTTATAAACAAGCATGGGCAGGATAACTGTGCTGGTTTTTCTCTAATCGCAATTAAATAGTTTAGAATATTATTGGCTTCGTTAGTTTCCGGAATTACGTTCGTATAATCGGCTTTAGCTACTAGACCCACGATCGAACCAACGGGAACGGTAGTTGGAATTTTCCCAAACAAAGAAAAATCTTTATACCATTTTTTTACAATTGGGCCAACATTTTCCTCACCAATTTTAATCAAATTATCTGGAGCGCTCGATAGGTAGTAAAAAAGTCCGACTTTTGCATTAGATATCACTGCCACATTATTATTGCGCAAGCGTAAATTCATCATCGTGTTCAAACCCGTATAAGTGAATCTCGGCTTATAGTTAAGGTCTTGCTGCTCTAACACTAAATCAGGAGCTGTTAAATTTAGTAGATATATTTTTTCATTATTAATTTCATTAGTTTCACTAACGGTATTGTCTGGATCCGCTACGGCTATAATAGAATAATTTACGCCCGGAATATTATTTGGTACGGTCCAGGAAAAAGATTTTGCAGATACTGAATTTTTATTTATGCTGGGAATATTAATTGTAAAATTCGGCGTACCGGTATGACTGCCTAAATAAATATTAAGTTTTACATTAGTCGCTTTCGTATTGCCGGTATTTTTTACTTTTACCTGAATAGAAACTTTCTGCCCCACTTTTGGTTTAGAAACACTGGTTTTTACCGAATCAATCGTTAAATCAATTTGCGCTGGATTAACAGTAACATTTATTGAAGCTTCATTATTTTTTTCGTTTAATTCGGTTATTTTATTTTCTGGATCCGCCACTACTCGGAAAGCTAATGTCCCTTGCAAATTTAAAGGCAAAGTATACTGATAAGTAACTACTGCCTGGCTATTTTTGGAAATCGTGGCGATTGTTTTATTATAAACATTAACACCATTAAACAAAAACGAAACTTTAACATTTTTAGCAGCATCGCTAGCTAAATTTTTAATTGTCGCTTTTAAGTTAATTTTATCTCCGCCTTTAAAATTTGCTGGCGTGATTTTCAAATCTGCAGCTGTTACAGATAAATCAGGATAAGCCGCTACGACCGTAAAAGTTTTTTCAGCCTGGGTTTTATCTTCTTTAGTTTCAATAATATTTTGCCCTAATCCTAATATTAATTCATGCGCTGGTTCCGCGTCGCCAATAATAACTGTTAATTTATGCTCGCCAACAGCTCCGGACGGTATGGCATAAGTTTGCGTTGCATAGGCGTAATAATTTTTAACAACCGTAGCAATAGTTTTTTCTCCTATTAGTTTATTGTCAACAAAAAAACGCACCTTAGTCTTGGTTGCGTTACTTGTACCTTTGTTTTCAATTTTAGCTTTAAAAGTCGCGGTTATGCCTGCTTTTAAAACGGTCGGCGTAATAGTAATGTTAGCGGCAGAAATTTGCAGATTCGGCGAACCCGTATCGACTGCTTGAACTTGGGATACACAGGCGAATGATAGGAAAAACATCATCGCGGCCACCCCAATAAATAATTTTTTCATATATTTATAATTAAATAAAAGCATTTAATCACCTCCTTACGGTAGCACGAAAATACACAAAAGACAAGAGTTAAAAAATTTAAAACAGCGGCTAAAAAATTGTTGTTTTTTGATAATTTTTTAGCAAATATTCAGACCTAAGCTATAAAAATTTTCTCGTAGTACTCGTAGTAGTAAGAGAATAAAATTAAAATATATAGACAAAGCCATAAATTAATGATATAAGGTTAATATGTTCTTTTCATAACGTAATTTAAATAAACCTTTAATAATATATGGGGGTTATAAAATGGCGGAAAAAAATCCTTTGATGCAAAAATTTAATGGTCCCTTAAAAGTAATTATTGAAACGCCCGGCGGAGATATCTTTGAGGAAACTAGGGATTATAAGGATAATTCCACTCTCTTTGACTATCTTGGTTCCGTACTGGCTAGCGTCTTCACAAATCTGACAACGCGACTTACCATCAGAACTGCTCCCAAAGATTGGCAGATAAAAGAATTTTCTACCAAAACAGGTGTCCTCCGAGTAAAACAGATAAGCGGCGAACCAATTGAGTATGAAGAAGATGATGAGAAAAAATTGTTTGGCGAGTTTGGTTTCACCTCAGAAGAGGCTC
>Ga0172379_10003166_pt1 | contig 26894 bp, 21 predicted proteins | sample GrowelOW334metaG_FD_119756 | JGI IMG/M metagenome (GOLD analysis project Ga0172379, IMG submission 119756) | Groundwater microbial communities from an aquifer near a municipal landfill in Southern Ontario, Canada - Groundwater well OW334 metaG | ecosystem: Environmental > Aquatic > Deep...
CGCGTCGCCAATCAGTTCCCTCAGGCGGTCTTCGTCGAGCGGTCGGTCGGCCATCGGACTCCCGGTGCGGGCGGTTCGTTCCGCAGGGGATATCTACTGGTCTGGCGACGGTTCATCCACTCCTGAGCGCGACTGCCCGCGGGGCCTGAGGCGGTGCGCCGCGGGCTACTGGCGCGATGGCGTCACCGTGTATCGTGAGGGCTCGCGCGACGACCATGTGCTCAGCACCGGCACCACCGCGGACGCCGCGAACCTGAACCGGCGCATGAAGCGGTCGCGTCGTGGCAGCCTGCGCGGGACGACGATCCGCAAGGAGATCCCGCTTGGCGTGATGTTCGTGAACATCACGGAAGCCGAGAAGGGTCAGCCGTTTGCGGTGCGACTGGTGGCAGGACAATCAGGGTGTGCGGCAGGACCTGCTGAACACGCAGATGACGACGCCAACCGCTTCCGCGCTGCAGATACTGCGACCCGAACGCGCAGCGTGAAGAGCGCTGGGTCGCCGCGAAGTTCCTAGGGTACGCGGCGTATCGGCAGCGCGTGCGCAAGCTGATACGGTTTGCCCACTGAGTCGCAGCGATCACGCGGCACGTTCGCTTGACGCTCCTGTGAAGACGCGGCACATTCAGCGTCAGTGCCGCCGTGTCACGGCAGCAGGCCAGTCTATGTCCGCGGTTCTCCACACACGCTTTGTTCATCGGACGCCGGAAGCACATCGTTGCCTCCGTGGTGATCATCCGGGTGATGTCTCGGAACGCGCTCAAGGAGGACGTATGAGTCGCGACAGGCGCGACCACGGTCACCGAGCCGCACTGTGCGCATGGCTCGTATGCGCTGCCGTCTCCTTTGTGACGATCCCTGAGCGCGCCGCGGCGCAGTCGGCGTCTGCGCTCCAGGTAGAACTGCGCCCGGATTCGATCGTCCTTGGCGCGGCGGCGAGCGGTACGGTGTTTGTGATCGTTCGGAATCCAGCGCCACAGGCTGTGCGCGATGTGCGCGTGAGTTGGATCGCCGCGGACAGCATCACGGTTGTGGCTGACACGTCGGTGGCACGTCTCATAGGCCCGTCGGACTCTTGGAGCGCGCGGCTGACCGTGCGACGTGGCCGCAACGTGGCGACGCGGGCCGACATTCTCGTGCGGGTGAACTACCTAGCGCAGCTCCCCGCAAACGGTTCGTCGCGCCAATCGAGCTTCGTTGCACTGCATGTGGTACCACGCGCTCTCGTCGACGCCCAGCAAATTGTTGAGGTGCAGGAGCACTTCGGACGCAAGGCGCTCAAGGATAACCAAACGGACACGGTGCACCTGATTCTGAGAAACAAGGTGGATGTGCCCGTAGATGTGGGACCGATTCGTGCTGCCGCGCCATCGTTCATTCAAGTGGACGCTGGCATGACGGTGAGATTGCAGCCGCATGAGACCCAGGTGGTCGTCATTGGATTGAAGGCGAGCAACCGGGTGCGATCGGGCGAACGGGGCGTGGTCTTTTTCATGCCGGTTCATTGGCCAACGGCCGATGGTATTGTGACCGCGACCGCGATCTTCTCCCGTGAGCTTACAATTGGCGTGGTGGGCGAGTCGGAAGTGCTCACCTTGCTCGCCGTCCCGTCCTTTCTCGTATTGCCCGGGTTTCTGATCCTGATGACGATCGGCTTGCTTTGGCGAATCGCGGTCTTCGGCCGAGGCCGTCAGCTCACCTTCAAGCCGCCACTACTGGAGTTCTGGGTAATCGCGGTGACGCTGTCAGGCGCAATGGCCTGGGCCTTCGGACTGGCGGGAGACAGCTATCTCGACAGCTACGGTGTCACGGATATCGCGCGTGTCTGGATGTGGTCGCTTACAATTGCTGTCGCGTTCGTCGCCATGGACGCCTTGACTCACATGCTCTACCAACGCGCGCGAAGCATGCTCTATGAGCCAAACAGACACGATGATCCTCCGGCAACACTGGAGAAGTTGTCGCGCCGTGGCTTCGGATTGGAACTCGAACGGCTTGCGAAGCCCGACGGGAAGAAGGGCTACGCTTTGCAGGCCTTCGAAAATGCCGCAGACGTTTGGGTGGCCCCGCCAATCCGAGTGAAGTGGCTTGGCCCCGATCACGAGGCTGCGGAATCCGCGTTCGAAGCAGCGGTGAACGCGAAGGACCTGATGAAGGCTGCAGCCGTGCTCAAGAAAGCCGCAGAGACCTTGCAGGCCGACGTAGGCTGGAGCGCCGAGACGGGCCTCCACCATCCTGAGAAATGGAAGACGGAGACCCTCAAACCAGAAGGACCGAAACCCATCCTCGTCCCGTGAGAAAAAGACGTGGGTGGCTCGTCTCTGAGCCACCCACTCCAAAGCCTAGGACCGACTGGCCCACATGCGCTCTGGGTTTCCCCATCGGGAACAGTCACACGTACGCTATCGAGAAGAGAGGAGTGAGTCAAGGCAATGAAAGTCCACGACATGCGACTCTCGTTTCTCTGGAACTCCACCAATCTCTATCTGTTGGAGCATGCCGAGGCCCCATTTGCGACAGTCGCGAACAGGGCTGCCTACGTCGATCGCTTCGAACAGGTGCGCGCGGGGGTGCCCGATTCTGCCGGGTTCCTGCCTCCTTGGCCTCAGCAAGGTCGGCAGCTTTTCTGGCGGACGTATCTGGAGCGCCGCGATCCCACGACGATAACGGGAGAACAAGCGTGGAGAGCTCTGGTGCCATTGCGGACCAAACCGAAAATCACGATCGAGTCCCCGGTCGCCGGCGCCACGGTCAAACTGCATGTATTCATTTTTCCGTTCGGTTTCACGGTCGTCGTCGATGTGACCTGTTGGCCCGCGAGTCCCCTGGAATTCGACGCTGCCATCGAGTTTGCGCACGAGATACGTAGAACCACTCGTTTCAACATCAGCGGCTTGGCGGGTCCCCTCGCGCATGTAACGCTCGACGGTTTGGCTGAAGTCGTCCGGGGGGCCGTTCGCACGCAGATCTACGGCGGTCAACCGCAGGCCGATGAGATAGTCGGGGACGCGTACAGCGTGACGACATTCGTTCGCCTGGAGGGTGCCGACACGACCACTCCCGTCGCCGATCAAGGGGAGGTGCATCGCGCGTTGCATGCAGTCACGACGTGGTCGCCGACCTACTCAGTTGACGCGCTGAAGCCACTGCAGGACGCACGAGTCGAGACGCGGACTGCGCCGGCGAGCCATCTGCTGTATGCGCAGAAATGCGGTCGTGCCGTCTGGTTCCCGTTCACCGCGGACGTCCAACGGCGCGGAATCTCGCTCGCGTGCTACCACCGCAACCAGGTCTTCGCCGCCCTTCAAGTTGAGAGCCTCTCCATGCTCATCAACGAGACGGAGCGCAGGATCCACAGTGGGGAGCCGATCTCCGCGCGTCACGACAGCCTGGCGCGCTCGGCAGCCGGCATTCTCGGCCGTATGTACGGCGGCGATCAATCGACGTACCGCACCGGCAGCGTGCGGCAGCATCTTGTATACAACAAGTGTATTGACGCGCTCGACGTGGTCCGAGACCGCTATAGCATGCCGAAGATCATCCGGTGAGCGCACCATACCAATGCGCGTATGCATCGAGGCGGGGACTGCCCGCGGCATCATCCCGCACCAGCGATGCAATCAGTTCCTCTATCTCGCGAGCTGCGGAGCCGACAGCACCCTCCAGCGGAGGTTTGCGGCAAGCACGACCTTGCCGGGGTCGCCGAGCGATGTGTAACGCGTACCCAGACCGGTCGAGAGCCAGAGCTGGTCGGACGCCTTGAATTCCAGGCCGGCAGAGTATTCACGCGCCGGCAAGCGATCGCTCGTCTTGCCGCTGACGCTGCTGGAGAGGTCCACGAACAGGTGGTAGTTGGAGTTTCCGTAGAGCACCCTGACTGCCCCTGTCCATCCCGAACTTCGCTTGCCGCCGGCTGGGTCGCGCGAAGCGTCGTACTGCAGTTGCGCGAGCAACACGCCGGACTGCCGGTGGAACGGCAACGACCCGCTGCCCCAGGCGCGGAAGCCGAGTGGAGCCTGCCGTCCCCACTGGTTGGCGAGAAGGCGCGTGCCACTGGCGATGGCAATCGAGACCGAAGGGCGGTTCCAGGTTTCAGAGGCTTCACGCTTAACGCGCGTCACGACCTCCGCGACGCATCTTAGCAGAAGCGTCGAGTCTGCTTGTTGCCACTCCTCCTTTTGCCCCTCCTTCTGTTGAGCCTCCTTCCGCAGAAACTCCGCGATGCAAGTGTCGCTCGCGCCGGCGAGCCTCTTCGTGATCTCCGGATGTCGCATGGCATCGTTGCCATCGGCGAGCACGATGCGCAGTCCGAAGCCCAGGTCCGTCGATCCCGAATCACCCGGCGCCTGAACCGAGGCGAATGAGAACGAGGAGCTCGCCCATGCGCGGGCCCACCAATCGCTCTGGTATGTCTGAAGGTCCGGCATGAGTGCAGTAATGAGCTTGGCAACACGGATATCGAATGCCACGCCGCTCTTCAGACGACCGGCGCTATCTACGAGATTCACGAGCGATAAGGCCAGCGCTTTTGGTGTGACCGGCCGGTCGACCTGTCCCGGAGAAGCGCCAAGGAATGAGAACGCCGGTGCGGTCGGCACTTCATCGATCTGGTACAGGCTGATGCTGTCCTTTGACGCAGCTCTTGCTGCCTTTGCCAAGGCCGCAGGCGATGCGGCCTGTGCGAGCACCATGGGTGCTCTAAGTACGTGCACGGCGAGCAGGGCGCCGCAGAATCCAATCACTCGTAGGCGGCTCATATGACGTCGTAATCCACACGGTGCCAGGCCACGCCGTCCGCGGACGTCGATCGCGAATCCTTGTCGACGCTGTTCGGCACGACCTTGCCGTTCTGCAGCAGCTTCACTTCGCCTATGAACGGCTGTGCGCCGTTCGTCGTGGTGTATGTGAGAATGCCATGAATCGCGGTGCCTGCAGGAATGGGCGGCGCAAATTCGTGCGCGTGCGAGTCCATGGTCGTGTCCTGCACATTCGAACCGCTGACCTCGACTTGTTCACCATTGGGTTTGATCATCATGAAGCGGTAGTTTTGCACCACCGTTCCCTTGCACTGCACAGACAGCGTCAGCGGCTCTTTCGGCTTCACCTGGACGTTCACGCGGTAGCCTCCAGTGTGATGGTAACGATGCGGCTCGCTCACGGTCGTGGCCCGTACGCCCCGGTGCCGCTACGGTGCGTCGAGATCAACCCACCGCCCCTTGTCGAACACCTCGATGCGGTGGATGGGGTGGACCTCCCACAGCGTCTGCCGGTACCTGCCGAGGTGCCCCTTGTGGACGGGGTCGTACAGCAGGTAGCCGCTCACGCGCACCGAGTCGCCGGCCGACACGTACGGCGCGAGCGTCTCGGGCGTCCAGTTGGGGTGATGCCGCTTGATGCGCGGTGTTGGCTCCACCACCACCGCCTTGTCCTCCGTGTCACCGGAATAGCCGACGAGCGCAATGTGCCAGTCGGTGTTGTCCTCGCCATGCGCACCGCAATTCGTCGCTTCACTGTTGTTCTTCTGCGGGCGCACCACCACCACGAAACCGGTGACCGTCACGGGCACGCCATCGAATGGCGCAATCGTGTCGCGCTGCGCCTGGTTCCATTTGTCGCGGCGCGTCGTCGCGCTCATCGGCGATGGGAGGTTGGTGATGGCCTCGAACGACACCGCGTGGTACACGGGGGGCAGGTCGGTGCGGTTCTTGCGGAGGTTGGTGTCCTTGTCGGCGCCCTCGCTGCCATACCAACCGCAGTCGCCCAGCCTGCTCTTGTTCGGTCGCGGCTTCGCCCACGTCTCGAGCACCTCTTCTTCCGGACTCGACAGCCCGCGGCTCGGAATGGCCGCCGTGGCCTCGATGTAGTCGCCTATCGGCACCATGCCCGCCGCGCTTGCGCCGACCGGCGGTGTCGACAATCCGCCCGACGCGAGCCCGAGCGCGAGTGGCGCGAACCCGGCCGCCATCCACGCCCCGGCGCTGCGACCGCGCCTACGCGCCGCCTTGCGCGGTGCCTTGGCCGCCGTACGCGGTGCCTTGGCCGCCTTGCGCGGGGACATCAGCCCTCCTTCTTCTTCGCGGCGTCGTCCGTCGAGTCGTTGTCAACAACGCCCGTATCAGGGTCCGTGTGCGTGCCACCACCGTCGGACCCGAGCTGGATGCCCTTGCTCACGACGTACGAACTCGCGCTGATGCCCAGCAGCGTCAGCACGCTCGACGGAATCGAATCGGGAAACTTCGGCGTGTCGCCGCTTACCATCACGAGGAACAGGCCAAAGGCGACCACCACCGTAAAGACCAGGAGCTGAAAGCGCGACATGCTGGCGTCGCCATTCGGCTCGCTGATCAGGCGCCGGAGATCCATCTTGCCCGTCCACATGTAGTAGATGATCGTCGCGGCAAACGCGACGAGCACCGCCAGCAACACCCATCCGGTCATCAGGGCCAGCGTCATGGTGCCACTCCGTGAGCTAAGGTTGCCGCTGCTCGGTGAGCATCGGGAAGAACTGCATCGCCTTTCTGCCGAGGTACACGGCTTGGCTCGCGCCGAGGCCGTATAACCACCGCGTGTCGATGTCGGGCAGGGTACCGCTCGCACGCGTTGTCCAGACGCCGGTGAGCCAGGCGCTGGCCGTGACCAGCGTGGCCAGCAGCAGTTGCACGCGCACCGCGCTGATTTCGGGCACGCCGTGCGCCCCGTCGCGCTGCTTCACGTGCAGCAGCCCGTGGAGATTGATCTCGCCCGAAAGCAACTGGCCGACGATGATCACGGCGAGCGCTCCGAGCATCATCCAGCCAGCGGCAATCGCGACCGCAGTGAGCATGGACACCTCCTCCCAGGTCAATGTGGATCTGGTTGCAGCCCGTCCTATCCGCCAGGCAATCTCTCAATCCACCGGCACCCTCCTCGCTCGCATGGAGCGCGGCGTGCCTTTGCACCCGCGCAACGAAGTGAATGCTGTATCAAGGCGGTTGGTGACGCTCCGCCACGACTCGTCGAACAACGTGTCCAGCAGCGCCCGCGAATGTCCGTCGAGCGCCCACGTGGTGTGAATGTTGTTCCGCTCCAGCGGGTCAATCGCGAGCTGCACGATCTCGAAGCAGTCGCCGTACACCTGTCCGAGTTCTTCGAGCATCTGGAAGTGCGAACGCTCTGACTTGGGCGCCTTGTCAAAGAGCGTCTGCAGCAGCCCGAGCTGCCGGTCGGTCGCACCGACGGTTGGCATTCGGCTCGCGTCAACAATGATCAGGAGTACCCCGCGTGGCTTGATGGCGTCCTTTTTGTTGAGCAGCAACGGCAGCAGCGGCCACAGCCCCGAGTTGCTCAGCGCACCGCCGTCAGTCAGTCGCACGACCTTCGTCGTGCCGGAGTCGAGCTCCTCCGTGCGCGGGCTGTACCACAGGGGTCTGGTCGTCTCGACCTCCACCAACGGGAAGCCGAACGGGAAGTTCGCGCTCGCGCGCACGGCCTCGCTCAAACTGGGATCAATGCGCTCGCCGAGGTCGGTCACGTGATAGATGCCGCTGCGATAGTACACCCACGTGCTTGACAGCGCGCCCAACCTGCCGCGCACCTGCGACGCCGGTGAGCGAGCGAATTCGTCGAGTCCCTGCCAGAAGAACTTTCCCGCAAGCGGCGTGATGGCCACCGCATGCCGGTCCAAGGACACGCTGTTGAAGATCGGCACCGCGAACGGAGGCACCGTCCCCCGTGCTCGGACATTGCGGCTCCGCCAGATCTGGGCGAGACGGCTGAGCTGCAGTGCGTCCAATCCCACGGGACACTTCTGCCAGGCACGCTGAATGCTCTCTGCCCGTCCGCCGAACCCGGGGATGACCCCGAGCAGCGTGGGATACAGGAAGTCCTGGCCCATGGCATCCAACAGCGATTCGTCGCACGACGGGAGGCCCGCGGTGTCGCGCCCGCTCGCGTGCAGTTGGCGGACCACGTAGGCCGCGGTGGCGAGGCTGCCGCCAGACACTGAACTGATGGCCTGCAAGTTCTCGGCGATCCGTGGGTGCTCCGCCCTGAGCCGCTGCAGCGTGTGCGCCACCATGATGGCGGCGCGGGATCCGCCCCCCGAAGCGGCCATCACGACGACTGGCGCGTCACTGGTGTCACCCGCAGGCCACTCAGACGGATCGATGAGCGCCATCGGCGCCGAGTCGGTGCGGTCCTTCCAGCGACCGGCATCGATGCGGCTCGTTGTCGTGAGGTGGGCCGCGACGACGCCAGCGATGATGACGACCACCGCCACCGTTGCCCGCGCCTGTCGAACACGCCACACCCAGAAGAGGACGAGCGCCGACCACAAGATCGGCCACAGCAGCAGCCAGAACGTGTTGTCACTAAACCAGATCGCAAGGCCGACGACGAGGACGCCGGACAAGAGGATGCCGCGCACCGGTGCCTGCGAGTGAATGTCCACGTAGTCAATCGCGGCACCAGCGAACGCGACGCCGGCCAGCATGACGGCGATCAGATAGACCGTCAACAGTGGGGGATCGAAACTGAACACGCTCACCAGAAGACGCACGACAATCCATAAGGCGAGCCAGGTCAGCAAATAGAGCAGGATCTTGTAAGCAAGACCGAAGTAGATCTTCCGGCCAAGGTGTTGCCCGCGTGGATGCCAGGGAACCCACGCGTCCGGCTCGATGAGCGTGGGCAGGACCTCGCGGGCCACGCGACCCCCGACGTCCCACCGCGGGGTGCGCCGTTTGCGCTCGCGACGCCCTTCAATAAGCAGTGCGATGCCGGGCAACACGGCGAAGACGAAGGCGAGCACTCCGTACAACCAGCGGTTTCTGAAAAGGCTCGACACCGCCTCCACGCCAAGGAGCACCGCAAGCGCGATGGCGGCGCCGACTGCGAACCCCAAGTGCTGGCCCAGCGCGCGGACGATAGCCGGGAGCCGGGTGTACGTGAGATGGATGAACCAGGAGTCGGCGGCGCTCGCGCTGAGGAAGGCGCAGAGATCCTTCTCGAGCGCTCGGAGCTTGCCAACGTCGTCCGCGGCTCTGCAGTCCGTCTTCAGCCGCGTCCACCGTTGCGCGAGGGCAACGAAGGGTTCTTTCGCACCGGTGTAGCGGAGCGCGGATTCCTGTTCGCGGGGAGGATCGCTGGGGATGGGTGGCGCGCCCTCGAGCAACTCCTCGACGCTGCGGCGGATGTGCTTGAGCAGCGCCTCGTCCGCATCAGCCTCGAGTAAACGCTCGAAGTAGAGTGCCTGCCGCACGGCGCGTTGTGCGTACGAGACGAAGTGGACTTGTTTCTCGGTCCAGCGCTCGACCTTCCCGTCCAGCCTCCTCTCGGCCTTCTGGGACAAGTCGGTGACGACCCGTACGACCCCTGCATACTCCGGTCCCATGGCCCCTCCTGCGCGCACGCCTGAAGCGCGCTATCGGCGATTGAAATACCGAATGGTGCGCGCGTCCCACGTGGCGCCGACGGTCAGCGACGGCTGCGCGCGCTCGCGAAAGCGAATGTTGTAGTCATCGTATCCGACGCGGATGCGGCCGAAGGCACCGAACCCCTCGAGGTTGTCCCACGTATGCGCGATCTCCGTCGTGGCGGTCCACCAGTCGCTGCCGCCCGCCGATGGCATGCGGTACTTGCCCATCAGCGACACGCGCGTGAAGCCATCCGTTTTGAGGCGACTGGCGAACTCGTACTCGTACCACGCGTTCACCTGATGCTGACCGTACGCGGTGGCGAGTTCCCGGCTGATGCCGCCAATTCGCATGCCGATAGGATGGATCTGGACTTCGACGCCCACCGAGTGCTGCGCGCGGACGCGAAACGTGGCGGGGTCGAGCGTACCACGACGCAGGTCGAAGCGAACGGGAATGTATGTGGTGGAGAAGTCGCCATCGCGCGTGTTCACGCGCCGCTGACTGGCGAGCGCGGCATCGGCCACCTCGCACCGGTCCGTCGCGGTGTTGCGAACGAATCCCTCGTGCAGGCAACCGTCCTGCCCGTTCGAGTAGTGCGTGTATCCGATGGAGTACGCGCTCAGGCGGAACGACCCCCTTGCCGTGTCTTGCCGCGGGGCGTGAAACAACTGTAGATAGAACGGCCGAATGCGATAACTCGGCGTGCGCACGGGCGAGGACGCCACGTCCATCATGCGCACCAGGGGCAGATAGGACAGCGAGACGACCCGTTTCCATCCGCCGGTCGCGGTCCACTGTTTATCGAGCCGATTGTGGTAGAACAGGTGGATCGCGGCCTCGCCCTCGAACACATATCCCTCACCAAGGGGGCTCAATGGAGCGAAATAGGACCGTTCGAGAAAGAGCTGCGGCTGCCGTGGAAAGTCCTGCTGGGCGCCGAGTGTCGCCGCGCTTGGCAGTAGTGCACAGAGGATCGCCGCTCGCGCGCCTGTCGCCAGAAGGCCGGGCCCGGAGATCATGGGTGCTCCGTGACCTGATCAAGCTTCGGCTGGCTCAGGTCGCTTGAGCAGGCCATGTAGTTGCCGGTCTCGGAGTAGGCCAGCACGAACGAGAAGTCCGGCTCTGTGTCCGCCAGCGTGCAGAGGAGCAGGCGATCGCCCAGCGCGACAACGGCACCCTGCGACGGTTTGCGCGCGGCGGCAACCGTACAGCCGTCGAACGGCTGAACGACCGTTTCGAAGTCCGGCTTGGAGCCGGTCGAGGAGAACTGCAGGACGGCGTTGAGGCAGTCGCGCACGTCCTTCGATGCTGCGCCGGCGAGCGGGACCCACGAAATCACCACGTACATGCGACCTCCGGCTGGCTGACGGTCCGCAGCGACGCGAGCCGCGCTGCCCTGCGAGTGGCAAGGGAGCTATGCCTTTGGTGACATCATGTAATAGCATGTCCTGGGGGACCCGTCAAGCAGGATGGCAGGACCGCCGGGATCGCGCGTTGCGTCGTTGCGAGTGCGCCGTGTTCCCGACGACGGAGGGCGCCGCGTCACGTTGCGAGACCATCGTGGATCGACGCCCCAATCGCCCCATCGGATGCGAGGTGCTGAGGTGAGGCGCGGGACGTTGCTACAGTAGGGGAAACCCCTTCTCGGTTTGGAGCTCCCTCCGGCTGACGCGACGTGCCGCCCGCTTGTGTTACTCACCCGGCGATGCCATGCTCGGAGTCTCCCCACGAGGAGGTGAGATGCCGAGTAACCAGGTCACGATCTCGGTGAAGCGCGTCGGCAACAATATCACGGTTACGGTCAACCCTGACCCGGCGCATGTAAAGAAAGGCGAGCCGATGATTTGGCAGGTCGACCCGCACGCGGATGTGGACGAAGTCGAGATCGACCGTGACGGAGCGAAATGGCCGTTCACCGATGCCCCGCCGTACAAGAGCAAGAAGAACTCACCCAAGAGCGTGCATCAGAGAAAGGGCGACTGGGTCTCGGGTGACACGGCGAAGTACAAAGTCAGCGGGACCTGCCAGGGGCAGAAGTTTGTCCTTGACCCCGACATGATCGTCGACTGACCGCGTCTCGCGGTGCTATATGAATGAACTGGACGCAGGACCCGACCAGAACGGGTACCCGGCGACCATCGGTCCCTACCGCATTCTCGATGTGCTTGGTGGGGGAACGATGGGCGTCGTCTACCTTGGCGAGGAGTCGGAGCCCGTCCGTCGGCACGTCGCGGTAAAGGTCGTTCGCGCGGGGCTGAACAGCCGGGAGGTGCTCGCCCGATTCGATGCCGAGCGGCAGGCGCTCGCGGTGATGGACCACCCGGGCATTGCCAAGGTATTCGCGGCGGGCGCCACGCCGTTGGGGGAGCAGTACTTCGCGATGGAGCTCGTGCACGGGCTGTCGCTGACCGCGTACGCGGACTCGCGAAAACTCTCGGTGGACCAGCGCGTGGCCCTCTTCATTGACGTGTGCCACGCGGTGCAGCACGCCCACATGAAGGGCGTGATCCACCGCGACCTCAAGCCGTCGAACGTGCTGGTGGGAGAGCGAGACAGCCACCCACAGCCGAAGATCATCGACTTCGGCATCGCCAAGGCGCTGGGCCAGCAGCTGAGCAGCCAGTCGGTGGTGACGCGCTGGGGACAGCCGATGGGCACGCCGGCGTATATGAGCCCGGAAACGGCGGAGTCGTCGTCCCTCGACATCGACACGCGATCGGACATCTTCTCGCTTGGGGTGATGCTCTACGAGCTGTTGGTGGGGAGCCTGCCGACAGACCCGGACTTGGTGGGCATGAACGTCTTCCTCACACAACTGATCACCGGCGCCACAAACCCGCCCGCGCCGAGCGCGCGGCTGCGCACCCTCGGCGAAGGCGAGCGGTTGATTGCGACGGCGCGGCGTACGGATCCCGCACATTTGCGCCGGGCCCTGCGCGGTGACCTCGACTGGATCGTGATGAAGGCACTGGAGCCGGACCGGACCAGGCGCTACGAGACAGCCAACGCGCTGGCCATGGACCTGCAGCGTCACCTCTCGAACGAGCCAGTGCTGGCGCGGCCTCGCAGCGCGGCGTATCGCTCCTGGAAGTTTGTGCGGCGTCACCGCGCGGGGGTGTTCGCCGGAGCCGTTGTCGCCCTTGCGGTGGCGGCGAGTGCGGTGGTGTCACGCGTGGGCCTGCTGCGCGCGAGAGCGGCCGAGGCGCGGGCGGAGCAGGAGGCGTTGGCGGCGACGCGGGTGACTGACTTTCTGGTCGAACTGTTCCGCGTCTCCGATCCGGGCGAGGCGCGGGGGAACGCCGTCACGGCGCGCGAACTTCTCGAGCGGGGTGTCGAGAAGATCGGCACCGACTTGGCTGAGCAGCCGCTGCTGCGCGCGCGCATCCTCGAAACCATGGGCACCGTTCACACGTCCCTCGGCCTGTACGATCCGGCGCGCGTGCTCCTCGATTCCGCCGTGAGCCTGCGCGAGCGCGAACTGGGACCCGATGCACTCCCGCTCGCGGCGACGCTCGCGGCGCGGGGTGAGGTGGCGCGCGCCAAGGGCGACTTCGATCTGGCCCTCCGGGACCTTCGGCGCGCACTGGCCATCCGCGAAGCTGCCCTTCCGCCAGATCATCCCGATCTGGTGAAGGCGCTCTCGGGACTGGCGGGTGTGCACTCCAAGCTGAAACAGAACGCCGCGGCCGAATCGCTGTACAAGCGCGCATTGGCGATCGAGGAGCGCGTGGTCAGCGCCGATTCCGGCCAACTCGCCAGGGATCGTCGCAACCTCGGGGTGGTGTACTGGAACGCGGCGCGGTACGCGGACGCGGAGCCACTGTTCCGCAGCGCGCTGGCGATCCAGGAGCGCAGACTCCCGGCAGATCATCCCGAGATCGCGAAGACCGTGAACAACCTCACCGTGGTCCTCCAGACGCTGGGTCGCTACGGCGACGCGCTCCCGCTCTATCAGCGGTCGCTCGCGAGCCTCGAGAAAACGCTGGGCCCGGACCATCCCAACGTGGCGTCGGTCGTCAACAATCTCGGGGAGACGTACTGGCGGTTGAACCGGTACGCGGAGGCGGAGCCGCTGTTGCGTCGGGCGCTGCGGATCAAGGAGCGGTCGCTGGACGCCGGACACCCGACCATTGCGGTCACGCTGAACGCGCTGGCCGGCGTGCTGCGTGACGAGGAGCGCTACGCCGAGGCGGACCCGTTGTACCGCCGCGCGCTTGCCATCCGTGAAAAGGCTTTCGTGCCGCCCAATGCGGACGTGGCAGAGACGTTGAACGACTATGCGGAGCTGATGCGACGCACGGGGCGCACTCGCGAGGCAGACAGGTTCGCGGCACGGGCCGCGCGGATCCAGTGACGCAGTCTGCCGGCCGCATCCATCGGTAGCGGCCGCTTCCCACCGCCGAGGCGCCTCGCCGCCCCTACCTCATTGGAGCTACGCCCTAATCCACGCGTTCGGACGATACGCCCCGCGCGCGCCCCGGCGTACCCTGCAGATGAGGCAATGCGTGACTGCAACGAAGTCATGCCCCGCATGCACGCGTCACGACATCAGCCTCAGCTACACCCGCCGAGGTACCGTCCCCTTGCCCAGCCTCCGTCAGCGTATCGTCTTGAGACTCACTCGCGCACACCATGCCACCGGCCTTGCCCTCGTGGCCGTCCTGATCACCGCGGCGTGCGGCGAGAGTGTCACGGGCGTCGAGAAGGCGATCCTCAGTCCACGCATTAGCAGTTCTTCGCCCTTGGTATCGAGTTCCACGGTATTCGCGAACCCCGCGGTCACACCAACGAGGTCAGCACCGGTGACGTCGGCACCTGCCGTGCAACGCCAACCGGTGACTTCACCGAGTCGATCTGCCCGGTGATCGGGACGGTGCGCTGACGAGAATGGCGGCATTCCGGGCAAGCCGTGCCGCAACCCATTGCGATGATCCGAGGGGAGCGACGAGCAACGGCCCGAGGTACTGGACGAAACCGCACCCGCCGTGATCCGTACGGCTCCCAGTACGGCGCGACACCACGCGCCCCGCCAACGACAAGGAGCACGGATCCCGTGAACACCGCAGCAGTGACCGCGCAGCGGTCGGAGATGTCGCCCCGCGCCATGGCACGAATCGCGGGCGCCCTCTATCTGGCCACGATGATTCTCGGGGTGATCACTCAGACCGCCATCAGTGGTCGCCTGGTCGTCATCGGCGACGCCGCGGCCACCGCCGCCAATATCACGGCCACGCCGTGGCTCCTGCGCGTCGGGCTCGCTGTCTACCTCGTCGAAATGGCGTTCCAAGTCGCGATGACGGTCTGCTTCTACCGCCTGCTCCGGCCAGTGAGCCGCACGGTCTCGCTGCTCGCCGCTGCCTTTGGACTAGTCGGCATCACCATCAAGATCGTCAGCCGCCTCTTCTTCATCTCGCCGCTGCTCGTGCTCGGCGGCGCGTCGTACTTGACCGTCTTCCAGCCCGACCAGTTGCAGGCGCTGGCGCTCCTCTTCCTTCGCGTCAACTACACGGCCGAAACCATCGCCATGGTCTTCTTCGGGCTCTACGCGCTCGTGATGGGCTACCTCATCGTGAGGTCCACCTTTCTGCCGCGCATTCTTGGCGTCCTGTCGGCCCTCGGCGGAATCGGCTGGCTGACCTACCTGTACGAGCCTCTGGCCGTGAGCATCCTTCCTTTCATTCTCGGGGCGAGCCTCCTCGGCGCGCTGGCGAAGATCGGCTGGCTGCTCGTGTACGGTGTGGACGAAACGCGGTGGAGGGAGATGCACGCGGCAGCGGGGTCGTAGTGCGCGATCGGTGATGGCATCACCTTCTGGCGCAACGGACCGGGCCCGCGGATATTCAGGCGAAGCAGCCGGAATGGAGGCGCTGGGTGCACGCACGCCAACTGGTGCGAGGTCTGATCGCCGCGAGCACCCTCCTCGGTGCACTGTCTTGCCAGCGCCCCGACGCGGCACGCATTGAACTCGCCCGCCGCGACTTCGAGCTCTATGGCCGCGAGCCGTTCGAGCTTCCCGTGCGCGTGATTGATCGCGACGGCAGCGTCCGTCCCAAGCGCGAACTGCACATGCAGGTCGTCCTCGGGTCCGTCGTTCACGTCCTTCCGGAAAACAATGCGGTCGTCTGCGATCGCGCCGGGGCGGCCCAGGTGGAGTTGGGTTCCGGGGCGCTGCGCGAGACGGTCACCATCACCTGCCGGCCGATCACGAGCTTACGTTGGCCACGGATCATCGAGATGATGGTGGGCGATCCGCCGCGACCGGTGGCGGTGCAGGCGGACTTCGGGTCGGGTGAGGAAGCAGTCATGCGTCCGCTGTCGCTGACGACGCGAAACGAAGCGATCGCACGCATGCGCGGGGACTCCGTCGTCGCCGTGTCGCCCGGCAGCACGACGCTCGACGTGGAACTGGGCGGGCGAAGCGTGCGGCTCGGGGTGTTCGTGAGTGCCGTGATCGCGAGCGATACGCTCTCACTGCGCGCCGGCCAAGTCCGCAACTGGATGCTCGAGCCGGGCCGGTACACCATGACCGTCGCCTCGGTAACGCCGCAGCACGATCGCCGCTGGCTCGACATGTTCGCCGAGGGGACGCGCTGCCTTCGAAGCTTGCGCGTCGAGAATACCGTGACGTGCGTGGTCTATGATCGCGGCGCCGTGGTCGTGCGCAACACGGGCGCCGACGCGGACGATCCGGCACGGCGGGCGTTCGTCAGGATCGTGCGGACTCCGTAACACGGGCTGCCGATACCCATGTGCCCAGTGGTGTGTCAGGCCGGCGACGCATCGCCCAAGCGCCGCAGCGAGAGCGCAAGACCGATGATCATCAATGCGAACAGCGCCTGGTTCACGACGAGTCCACCAGCCGGGCCTGTCCGTTCGATCGGCAGGTAGTAGAGGACGAGCGAGCGCGCCACATAGTCCAGCGAGAACAGCGCGAACATGAGCGGGATGGCACTGCGGTACTTGGCGAGCGCGAGCGCGCAGAGCGCATAGAAGGGAAGGCGTGCGCTGCCGAGGAGCGCGAACATGGCGATGAAGGTCTGCGCGGCGGCAGGCGCATACGTATCCAGCGGAATGCCGTCGGCGGACGACGCCACGAACGCGCCGCGGAAAATCGTCATCATGCTCTGGAGAAACTTGACCGTCAGGACAAGTCCGAGCAGCCAGGAGGCGATGCGCGAGCCGCGATACGCGTTGTCGAGGCGAGGCGGGAGGAGCTGGCCGAGCATGGCGGTGTCTCCGGGTGCGGGACGTCGGCGCGATCTCTCGGTAGGCGTACGGCGCCGCAGCTCGGTGAGTTTCCTCGATCCGCCTCGCCGCCGCGACTCGTGCGCCGTGCGCACTCAGGTACCGAGTCGTAACTTCGTGCCAGACGCGCACCGCGCGTGTCGGCGGATCCTCCAATGAAGAGCGCATGCCAGCGCACACGATGTCTACGCAACCGACCGTCCTTCTGGTCGGCGCCACCGGCCGCACCGGCCGCCGCGTCCTGACGCAGCTGCTGGACGCCGGCGCCAAGGTGCGCGTGATCGTGCGATCAGCCGCGCGGCTTCCGGTCGTTGCTGTAGACCACGCCAACCTGACGGTGCTCGAGGCCGATCTCCTCTCGCTCGGCGATGATGATCTTCAGCGCCAGGTTCGCGGCTGCGACGCCGTGATCTCGTGCCTCGGCCACGTGATCAGCCTCAAGGGCGTCTTCGGGCCGCCGCGCGACCTCGTCGCGCGGGCCACCGCGCGGCTCTGCCGAGCGATTCAGTCACTGCGGCCGGCAGCGCCGGTGCGGTTCATCCTCATGAGCAGCGTCTCGGTGTTTCGACCTGGTGCCGCCGACGCGCGTCGTGGGGCGCACGAGAAGGCGTTTCTGTGGACACTCTGCCGCATCCTCCCTCCGGCGAGCGACAATCAGTGCGCGGCGGACTTTCTCTGTCAGGACGTCGGGACGGCCGATTCGCACGTGCAGTGGGTGGCGGTTCGCCCGGACACGCTGCTGGACGGCGAGGTCACGGAGTACGCGCTGCACGAGGGTCTCGTGACCGGCCTCTTCAAGCCGGCCAACACCAACATGGCCAACGTGGCGCACTTCATGTGTGCGCTGGCCACCGACGCGACGTTGTTCGACGCGTGGAAGGGGAAGCTGCCTGTCATCATCAACGCGGCGGCGCAATGAGTGTGTCGGCGTCCGACTAAGGACACCTGGCGACGTCAGGTAGCGCGCGGCCGCCGGTCTGACGTACGTTACACCCCGTGAGTGAACTGTTTCCGCCCGCCGGGGTAGCACTCCCCGTTACCAGAAGACCCTGCTGTCTCGCAGCCCCCCGCAATGCATCCACACTCCCAGGAGGGAGTACATGAGACGCATCGGGGGGTTCTGCTTTGTGGTGGTGTCGCTCGTCGCGACGCCGGCGGTGGTGAACGCCCAGCGTTGCCTGGGCACGGCGTCCTTCGCCGACGGCCACCTGCGCGCGCAGGTCGGTAGGTCCTCCGTGCAGGGGTGGCGATCCACCCGGGTCGGGTTGTCGCTGGGCCATGAACGCGGCGCGTTCGTCAGCGGCGGTGCCTCGCGCGGGACGTACGACAACTCCGACGTGACGGTCAACGGCCTCAGCGCGTCGGTCGGCTATCAGGTGCCTGTCGGCACGCGGGTGCAGGTGTGCCCGACACTGTCCGTTGGACGCTCGACGTTCACGTATTATACCAGCCGCTCGCACGTCGACTACTGGGGCACCGCGACGGGAATCAGCACGTCCGTGGGCGTAACCGCGTGGTCGTCCTCTCGTTTCGATTTTGTGCCGTCGGCCGAGTTGGCGTATTCGCGTTCGTCGGAACGCATGCAATCGGCGACCCGGGGTATGGAGAATGAGGCGCAAGGGACTTACGGCAGCGGCGGCCTCTCGATCACAGCAGGACTGATCTTCGGCAAGGTCATCTCGGTCAGTCCGTTCGTCGCGCTCCCCGTCGGCGTGCGCGGTGCGAACAACGTCTCCGGGATCTCCGTTGCCATCAGCTTCGGGAACAGGAAGTAGCGCCGCATCTCACCCCACCCCGTTCACCAATGTCCAATCTCATCATGCGTGCACGTCTCGCGTCGGCTTTCGCGCTCACTGCCATCGTCGCCTCGGGTGCGCAGGCTCAGGCACGCGACACCATCGTCGTCGTCAGCGTCAGCCCCGCGGGCAACCTGCGATACGGCACGCCCACGGAGTTCGTGCTGGTCGCCGATGTCACGCTCGCGTCGCTGGACACCGGCGCCGTCGCGGTGGGTTTCAACCTGGATGATTCGCGCAGATACCGGATGTTCGCCAGCGCGGCAATCCATCGCGGAACCCAGCGTGTGACGCTGCGGGCCACGGTCCCCCCCGTGGATTGGACGGCCCAGGGTGCGCGCTTCGCCTATATCGTGAACATCAGGCCGCTCGAGATGCCGTCGGCGGACGGACGCAGTCGCGGGATTGGGACTGTCCGCGGAGAGTTCGGTACCATCCGGCCAGAGTACGGAACCGTCCGCGATATCGCCGCGCAGCAGTCAACGGGCGAACAGACCTACTTCGAGTTCCAAGTGGAGAAGCCGGTGCGGCACGCGCCGGGGTCCGCGGCGCCGCGTTATCCGCCCGAACTGAAGGCAGCGGGTGTCGAGGGCGAGGTGCTCGCGCAGTTTGTGGTGGACACGCTCGGGGCTCCGGTGCTCACGACCTTCCGCGTCCTGAAGTCGAGCCACGGAAACTTTACGGAGTCCATCAAGGCCGCACTCCCGGAGATGAAGTTCGTGCCGGCCGAACTGCGCGGCCGCAAAGTGCGGCAGCTGGTGCAGCAGCCCTTCGTATTCGCCATCCAGAAGAAGGACAGCAGCGCCGCGACCGGCGGCGTACTCCGTGCGCTAGGGCAACCGCCGGCCATTCCTGTGGCGTCGGTCGCACCGGCGCCCCGCTCGGGAACCGTGCGCGGCTGGACCATCGTTGGTCGGGTGACAATGGACTCGGGAAACGGATCTGCGGCTATCTCCTTTGTCACGCGCCGGTACGGCACAGCGGGTCGTACGCGAACCGAGATGGAGGCCCCTGTCGGCCTCCCGTTGCCTGTCACAGTGACCCTCCGCGACTCGTCGACGGGACGCACCACGGTGCTCATGCCGGCCCGCAAGTCGGCCAGTGTCATGGTCACGCAAAGGCGCGACGTCGTCCCGATGACCTCCCGGTTTCGGCCGAGTCCGCACGGCATCAAGGACCTCGGCGCGGGAGAGATGATCGCCGGCCTGCCGACGCGGCACTATCGCGTGACGGGCACCACGACGTCGCGATTCAATCTCGGTACGCAGGTCTGTGACGTAACACAGGAGACGGTCACGGAGTACTGGGCGACCACGAACCCCACGTTCCTATCGATTCAGCGTCAGGCCCGCAGTGCAGCCGCGGCACTGCTGGAGCCGTCGGGCATTGCACCGGCGGAGGCGGACTCGAGCGACCTGTCCACACTGGGCTCATTCCTCAGGATTGTTGCGCACAATGCCGGACCGGTACGGGTCGTCAACGGCGCGATGACGGTGACGTCAGAGGTCCTGAGCTTCTCCGAGGGCCCGCTGGAGGCGTCGCTCTTTGAGGTGCCGGAAGGGTACCAACTGCGCGACCTGACGTCGGTCGTGCCACCCGTGCGCCGCGACTCGTTGCGCGCGGAGATGACGACGCGAATGTTCGGGGAATGGGTGGACACCACGAAGGTGGTGCCCGGAGTGACGAGCAAGTGCACGGTGCTGCCGGCGCGACCGTGAAACCCATTGGGCGTCGGAACGTACTAAGTACGTGAGCCCCGACGCCCCCTGGCGCATCGGCACGTTGTTCGCCCTCTTCGCCGCGGCATGCCGCTCCGACCGCGAGGCGGGCGCGCAGGACAGCGACTTCATCTACGTGAAGCAGTAGGCGCGCAACGTTGTGTCGCTGGGCGCCCTTGCGCGGTGGGCGACCCAGCGGGACATTACGTGACGTCACGTAATAGATGGGCAGGTGTGTGACGACTGTCGCTGGGAGCGCGTAGTGAGCCCCGCATTTCGTGGGACGGCAATGACCGACGAGTTCGCCAACGTCTACGAGGATACCGCCCGCGCCGAGGCCTACGCGCGGCTGGAGTATCCCGGCACGTACCATCTCGCCGTCCGCGACCTGCCCGGTATTCTCGCCAAGCATGTCTACGGAAGGGATGCCCTGGACTTCGGCTGCGGTACCGGGCGGTCCACGCGGTACCTTCGCGACCTCGGCTTCCACGCGGTGGGCGTCGATATCGCCGAGCCCATGCTCGCGCACGCGCGCGAACTGGACCCGCAGGGCGAATACCGCCTTGTGTCGGCCGACGCGCCGCCGGTGTTGGCGGAGGGCGCATACGATCTGGTGTTCGCCGCGTTCACGTTCGACAACATCCCGACGGCCGACAAGAAGGTCATGCTGTTGGAGACCTTGCGGAGGTCGCTGAAGCCGCGTGGCCGCATCGTCATCGTCGTCTCCGACCCGGCGATTTACCGCTACGAGTGGGCGTCGTTCTCCACGCGCGACTTCCCGGAGAATCTCGAGGCGCGCAATGGCGACGTCGTGCGCATCGTGATGCTCGATGTGCCCGACCGCCGCCCGGTGGAGGACATTCTCTGCACGCCGGAGTCCTATCGCGAGATCTTCGATCAGGCCGGGCTCATCGTGCTGGAGGCGGCGCATCCCTTGGGCCGCGCGGGGGAGCCGCACGCGTGGGTCAGCGAGACGTCCGTTGCGCCGTGGACCATTTATGTGCTTCGGCCTCCGGTGGCGCGGTAGCGGCAGGCCATCTTCACCACGGAGCTCACGGAGTTGAGAGTTTCTTCACCACGGAGCTCACGGAGTTAACGGAGGGCCACGGAGTACTGCAACTTCTGGGGGTAAAGACAGCGCGCCACGCGAATTCTCGCGTGGCGCTCGCAGTTCCTTCAAGAAGTTGTCCTACTCCGTGGCCCTCTGGCAGTTCTCCGTGAGCTCCGTGGTGAAAAAGCTCCGCGTACCTCTCGGTCTCTGCCCGTGTTGGCTGCTGTCGAGGCCGTGTTTCCGGCGCGGAGTACTCCCTCGGTGCGATACCAATTTGGATCCCAAACGGGTACCTATCGGTATCACTCGGGCGAGCGTCATTGCCCTGACGAAGGCCCCCCGGCGACGCCAGCGTGGCGGTGCGGCCGAAGCGCAGAGTGGAACCGCGTAAGTAGCGGTCCTCTCCCACCCAGCGTTACCTTCTCTCCGTTCGTTACCCGCCGCGGCCCCCTCCGCCCTCCATGCCCGCGGCCACTCTGCACCACTCGCATGGAGAGTTCTGTGTCATCGTCACGCCATATCCGTCGCGCCATCCTCGGCGCGGTCGTGTTGCTTGCCGCCGCCACGGCGCAAGCGCAGACGAAGCTGCTCCGCTTCCCCGCGATCCACGGCGACCGCGTCGCCTTCACGTACGCGGGCGACATCTGGACGGCGCCGGTGTCCGGTGGAACGGCCGCCCGCCTCACCGCGCACCCGGGGATCGAGGTCTTCGCCCACTTCTCCCCCGACGGCAGGTACATCGCCTTCACGGGGCAGTACGACGGCGATGAACAGGTGTACGTGGTGCCGGCGGGCGGCGGCATCCCAAAACAGCTGACCTTCTACCCGGCGCGAGGTCCGCTCTCGCCGCGCTGGGGATGGGACAACCAGGTCTACGGCTGGACCCCCGACGGCAAGAAGATCGTTTTCCGCTCCGGCCGCGAGTCGTGGGCCTTGGGTATCACCCGCCTCTACACGGTCGCAATGATTGGCGGACCCACCGAGCCCCTGCCGATGCCCGAAGCGGGGGCGGGCGACCTGAACGCCGACGGCTCGCAGGTGGTCTACTCGCCGTTCTTCCGCGACTTCCGCCCGGAGAAGCGCTACGGCGGCGGCACGGCCAACGACCTCTTCGTCTTCAACACGAAGACCAACGACGCCAGGCGCATCGTGGACGACGTGCGCTCCGACCGCGACCCGATGTGGATCGGCAACACGATCTACTTCAGCTCCGACCGCAGCGGCACGTTCAATCTCTACGCCTACGACCTGACCTCGGCCAAGACCGCGCCCATCACGCACAGCACCACGTGGGACGTGCGCTGGCCGAGCAGCGACCACGCCGGGCGCATCGTGTACGAGCTGAATGGCGAGCTGCAGGTGTACGACACGAAGGGCGCGAAGAGCAGCGCCATTGCCATCAACGTCCCCGACGACGGGCTGTGGAAGCGGCCGTCGCGCATCTCCGTGGTGAGCAACCTCGAGTCGTTCTCGCTCTCGCCCAAGGGTGAGCGTATGCTCGTCACCGCGCGCGGCGACGTCTTCACGGTGCCGATTGAGAAGGGGCCAACGCGCAACCTGACAAAGTCGAGCGGCGCGCACGACCGCGAAGCGTCGTGGTCGCCGGATGGCGCGCGCATCGCCTTCATCTCCGACAAGACGGGCGAGGAGGAGTTGTACGTCATTGACCAGGCGGGGGCCGGCGCGCCGGAGCAGCTCACGACGGGCGGCTCGGCGCAGCGCTTCGGCCTGAGCTGGGCGCCCGACGGCAAGCGCATCGCCTTCCGCGACAAGGACGGCAAGCTCTACCTCTATGCGTTCGACGACCGGAAGGTGACGACCGTCGCGTCCACGGTGCGCGGACAGATTGGCGACTACACCTGGTCAGCCAAGGGCGGCCATCTCGCCTTCAGCATCCGCGGCGACAACGGCAACGGCCAAGTGTTTATCTGGAGCCCCAAGGACAACCAGCTGCACCCGGTCACCGACGGCGTCTTCAACGCTTACAACCCCGCCTGGGACCAGGACGGCAACTACCTGTACTTCCTGAGCGACCGCGAGTTCGCGCCCCAGACCGCGCGCTTCGAGTACAACTACGCGGCCAACCGGACGACGGGGATCTTTGCCGCCGCGCTGCGCAAGAACGTGAAGCATCCGTTCCCGCCGCAGAGTGACGAGGTTACAGTCGCCGACACCGCCGCGGCACCAGCCGCGAGGCCCGCATCCGCCGACTTCAGCATTGACTTCGACGGACTCGCCGCGCGCATCACCCGCGTGCCGGTGGAGTCGGACAACATCGGCGGACTCGCCGCCGTCAAGGGCGCGCTGGCGTACGGCGTTGGCGGGGCAGGGTTCAACGGCCGCGCGCCCGATCGTCCGCGCCAGCTGAAGCTCTTCACGTTCAAGGATCGCAAGGCGACGACGCTCGTCGAGAACGTCGGCGGATGGGCGGTGTCGGGCGACGGCACGAAGATCGTCGCTCTGGCCGGCGGGCAGTTGGCGCTCTACGACGCCACGCCGGCGGGGGCGAGCGCGAAGAAGTCCATCAGCACTGCCGGACTCGTCGTGGATCGCGTCCCGACGGAAGAGTGGAACCAGATTTTCCACGAAGTGTGGCGGCGCTACCGCGACTACTTCTACGTGGGGAACATGCACGGCTTCGACTGGGCCGCGATGGGCAAGCGCTACGAAGCGTGGCTGCCGTACGTCGCGCACCGGTCGGACCTGAACTACGTCATCACGGAGATGATCTCCGAACTCACCGTGCAGCACGCGTACATCGAGGGCGGTGACTTCCAGATGCCCACGCGGATGGCGGTGGCGCTCCCCGGGGCGCGGTTCGCGCTCGACGCGTCGAGCGGGAAGTACCGGATTGCGAAGATCTATCAGGGGCAGAACGAGGAAGCCGTCTACCGTGCGCCGCTCACGGAGACGGGCGTGCATGTCGCCGAGGGCGAGTATGTGCTGGCGGTGGATGGAGTAGTGCTGCGGGCGGATGAGGACCCGTACGCGCTGCTGCGCGGCAAGGCCGATCGGCCGGTGCAGCTGACGGTGAACGGCAAACCGTCGCTCGACGGCGCGCGCACCGTGACGTACAACCCCGTCACCAACGAGAGCGACCTCGCCTATCTCGACTGGACGGAGCGCAACCGCGCGATGGTGGACAGGCTTTCCGGCGGCCGGCTCGGCTACCTGCACATTCCCGACATGGGGCCGTCGGGGATCCGCGAGTTCATCAAGTGGTACTATCCGCAGCTCAACAAGGAAGGGCTGGTCATTGACGTCCGCGCGAACGGCGGCGGCAACGTGTCGCGGCAGATCATCGAGCGGCTGCGCCGCAAGCTCCTCGGCGTGAACTATGGGCGGGTGGGGAACAGCCTGGGGAACACGTATCCCGACGGCGTCTTCATCGGGCCGATGGCGACGATCCTGGACGAACGGTCGTCAAGCGACGGCGACATCTTCCCGTACATGTTCAAGCAGGCCGGGCTCGGGTTGCTCATCGGCCGCCGTTCGTGGGGCGGCGTGGTGGGCATCGGCGGCGGCGTGCCGCTCATTGACGGCGGGTCCATCAGCGTGCCGGGGAGCGGGCTCGCGAGCCCCGACGGCAAGTGGGTGATCGAGGGGTACGGCGTGGATCCCGACATCAACGTGGAGAACGATCCGAAGGCGGTGATCGCCGGGCACGATCCGCAGCTGGAACGGACGGTCGCGGAGTTGATGAAGCAGCTCGCAGGACGGAAGGTGAAGCTGCCGCCGATGCCGGCGGGGCCGGTGAAGGCGCCCAAGTAGCTCGAGTGCGCATCCGCTGGCCTTTTTCACCACGGAGGACGCGGAGGAACGACCGGAGGGCCACGGAGTACGGCGACTGCTGAGGGTAACGACAGCGCGCCACGCGAATCGCCGCGTGGCGCGCTGTCGTTACCCAAGTAGTTGCACTTCTCCGTGGCCCTCGGTCAGTTCTCCGTGCGCTCCGTGGTGAAGAGGGCCTGCTTACCGCACCCCGCACACCACCAGCTGCACCTCTGCCAGCACCACGGTCGCCGGCGCCGCCGCCGTGACTGCCGTCGGCGGTGTTGGTGTCGGTACCGCTGCCGCCGTTGCCGCCGTGGTTGCCCCGAGCCGGACGAGGCAGGCCGCCACGTCACTGGCGAGTCCCGTCAGTCCGTTGTCGATGCGCTGCACGAGGCCGAGGTAGTCGCCCAGCTTCCACCCCGGCTCGCGGCGATCGGTCTCGCCGCGCGCCATCAGCGCGCCGTCCTGTGCGCGGAGGATCTCCCACGCAGCCATGACGTGCACCTCGCCTTCCGTCGTTGCCGGATTGTCGGCCACGACGCCCTCGAGGTGCGAGATGTGCAGCTGCACGAGGTAGTCGTGCGGCGCCCGCACCTGCCACGGGGCAACGTCCACCGCGAGAATCACCGGCGCGGCGCGCAACGACACCGCCACCGCGCGCATGATCCCTGCACTGGGCTCCTCGCCCCATCGGCGGAATCCTGAAGTCTCAATGCGGGATCCGCGTCGCACGACAATCGCCGTGGTGGCGAGATACGGCGCGAGATCCAGGCGTCGCAACCCGACTGTGACACCGCCGGTGTCGCGCGCCTGCGCGGCGGTCTCCGCCCTCGCTGAACCGCCGAGTACGTATTCCTCGAGTGGCGGCGTCGGGCGGCCGAGCGAGAAGCACCCCGTCACGGTGATCAGGGCGCCGATACCGAACAGGCGAAGCGTCCTCGCCGTCGGTCGTATGGTTCGGGTCATCATCTTCCCCCCGTCGGTTTTTTGCCGCGCAGCAGCATGTCGGGATTCTGCTCGAGCGCGTTCATAAGCTGGCGGAGCGCGTTGGTCGCCTCCTTCAGGTTCACGAGCGCCGCCTCCAGTCCGTATCCGAGCCCGGAGTCGGTGGAGAGCAGGCCCTGCGTCTCGTCAATCGTCCGGCGCAGGGACTGCAGCGTGGCGTGCATCTCCTTGGTGGCGCCCTTGAGGTCCGTCGCCATGGGATCAATGGCCGCGTTGGCCGTGGAGGCCAGCGTGTCCACGCGCGCCATGGTGCGGTTGAGCTGCGCGGTCATGTTGGGCACTTCCTTGAGCGCCGCGCGAAGCTCCGGCGCATCCACGAGCCGTTGCACCGATTGGGCCGATGCGACCACCGCCGCGTTGATTTCCGGAATGTCGATGGCCGCCAGCATTTCGTTGACCTTGAACAGCACCCGCACCACCTCGGCCACGACACTACCCGCGCCCGTGCCAAGGGCGGCCATGAGCGACGGCGTGGTGGGAATCTCGGGCCACTTGGTCGCGCGCGGCTCGAGTTCCGGCGGCTTGGCGTCCTTGCGGTAGGCGAGCTCGATGTAGAGCATGCCCGACACGATGCTCTCCATCTGGAGCTGCGCCCGCAGTCCGTCGGCGATCTGCCTGTCGAGCACGGGCTGCTGCGACAGGTCCACATAGGTGCCGAGCTGCGTGCGGAGACTCTTGATGTCGATCTCGTACTCCACCTGGACCTGGAAGGTCTTGTCCCGCTCGTCGATCTGAATGCGAATCTTGCTCACCGTGCCGACGGGGGCGCCCTGGAACTTCACCGGCGCGCCTTCCTCGAGGCCGTTCACCGTCTCCTTGAAGTAGGAGACGAAGGTCGTCCGGTTCGTGAACCAGGTGTTGCCCGCGAGGATCGCGGTGCCGGCGATGATGATAATGACCGCGCCAATCA
>Ga0172379_10003167_pt1 | contig 26883 bp, 19 predicted proteins | sample GrowelOW334metaG_FD_119756 | JGI IMG/M metagenome (GOLD analysis project Ga0172379, IMG submission 119756) | Groundwater microbial communities from an aquifer near a municipal landfill in Southern Ontario, Canada - Groundwater well OW334 metaG | ecosystem: Environmental > Aquatic > Deep...
GGATCTCGGGGTCACGGCCGGACGGAAACAATACGCCAAATTTTTGATTTTGTCCAGCGTTTTATCCTATTCCTACATTCCTTCACGCGGATGACAACCTCCCCCAAACGAAAAAGCCGCCCATCAGGTGATGGGAGGCCGTGGATGGAAGGTCGTTACTCTTCCTCGAGGACCGGGACCACGTGCTCCAGGGCCACGTGGCTGCTCAGCCAGTCGACTCCGTCCTGTACTCCCCCTGGGGCAGGGGGGGTCCCACGGAAGATGTACCGGACGCACCAACCCTTCTTCAACTCGAGACCGTATCCTCGTCCGAAGAAGAAGACCCAGCTCGGATGGCCGTTCTCCTCGGCCATCCAACTCGGGGGGATGAGGTGCTTGTTCGCTACCAGCGACTCGATGAGCCGCGGGTCGAGCGTCGGGAGGTTCTTGAGCTGCTCGCGCAGCTCGTAACCGGTGATGAACTTGCCTGCCGTCAGGTTGCCGACACGGAGGAGTCTCACCTTCCTCCCGTCGACGAACAGGTCGTCGCCGATGCGCTCGACGCGGACCGGGCGGGATTCCGTGGACGCTCCCCAGGCGACCACCGCATTCTCGAACGGCAGCCACTCGACCAGGCCGAGGTCTACCACGATCGCGGTGTCACTGAGGGTACTCCACGCGGAGGCGGGGGTGGTGGTGGACGTTGCTTCCACCAATGGGATCAGATCCTGCCTCCAACTCTCTGGGACGAGTTGGGGATTCTGCTGGAGATGGGCGAGGATGCTCTTGTGGAGCTCCGGGCGAACACAAGTGTCCTTGTCTGACATGAATCCTCCGGGGCAGCCGAGGCTGCCGATGTTTCTTCTGCGTTCTAGCCTTCCCTGGGAGCCGGACGTTCCGACGCTCACAGGCGGGCGGAAAGGAGCCGCTCGTGGCAGCTGCTTTCCGCTGGCCTGTGCCAGCGGTTTGTTGTTAGATCGATTGCAGAGCGTTTTCGGAATCGACCGGAGAGCCGATCGGGTTAGTCACCAAGTCCTGCTGAGTGATGGGTAAGATTCCCTTGTTCCACGATGAGCCGAAAATCGAGTAGGCAACGGTTTCGGTCGTGATCCAGTGCAGCTTGCTGTCGTCGCCGACCACGTAGACCCTCGGGTCTGATGCGATCTTTACCCGGGTTCCCGGGGCGAACGTGGCTGTACCGCCGTTTGCATACGCGGCAAGCGTCGAGGAGGAGACGGTTTCCACGTCATTCCAAGTGGTAAACCAGGTGAAATACGTCTTCTCGCTCGGAACCTCATACTTTTGTCCATCTACGATGAGGTAGACGGTGTTGTCGCCGGAGGTCCGCATGGCCCGCACGTCGCCGACCGAATTGATGGAAGGCAAGGACACGGTTCCCTCATAGATCGAGCCGTCCACTCCCATCCAGTAGACATGCATATCATCGGACAGAGCCGGGGCCGAGCCGAAGCCGAGCTCATACGAACGACCCGTGGCCATGTCGAGATATTCGATGTGACCCGAGGTGTCCAAGCCAACAATGGCGTCGTTGCCGTCCGTGTCTGTCACGGCAAACGGGATGTCGGTCGTCCTGCCGGTCTTCATGCTGAACATCTTCCCTCCTGTCCCGGACGCGTAAAACAAGCGGTCGTGTTCAAGCAGAAACTTCCCGTCCGTGGCAGTGCCAAGCTCCTGGACATTGCCGCCGATCGACAAATAGATTTCGTCTGACGGAGTGATCCAAGCCATCATGCCGTCGACAATTTGGTAGGACGCTTCCACGTCGCGGTACCAATTGAGGTACTCGCCGTCGTGCCTGGTAAGCGTCTTCGCGTTCAGGTCGTACGTGTACCGGACGTAGTTCATGAAGAACTCGACTGTGTCGTCGTTCGTGAAATGGCCGGCGAAGATATCCGCCTCGGGATCGACCCACGTGCCGGAAATGGCCTCGCGTGTCATGCCGTAATGGTCGTAGTTATGAGTATCGCCAAGCCAAAGCTGCTTGTTACCGGAATCGAATTCCATCTTGATGAGCGCGACGCCGTCGGCCGCGTCGAGCATCTGCTCGTCGCGCAGCTCATAGTGCGTGCCGATAATGTCCGCGTCGCCCTCGGCCGCATCGTAAACATACACGCCGGCCTGGTCCTCCACAATCTTTCCGGTATAGTCGTGCGCCACCGTGAAATAGACGTCATCTCCGTCCACGGCCGCGTCAATGTTTTCGACACCGGAAAAGAAGACGTCATCGACGAGCATAGTCGCGTCGCCGTCCTCTCCGTATTCAGTGACGGCAAAATGGTTCCATTCCAGATCAGCCTGGGAAACAAAGATGAATCGTCCCTCGTTCAGAGAGAACCGCTGCGCGTCCAAGGCTTCCGCCGGGACATTCGCGATGTGGTTCTTCAGGCCGTCCTTGAGCATGGAAACGTCGTACAGTCCGCAGTCGTTTGGCTTGCACGAGTCGACCGGTTCCGCGACCAAGGTAAAACCACCCAGGTTGAACGGTCCAACCGCGTCATCCGCAACAACAAGCCGCTCCACGCGGTAGTCGCCGTAATTCCAAGCCGCCGAGGAGACTGCGGCATCCCAGTCCCCGTTGTCGGCCTTGACCGACAGGAACGGAGAAACCGCCATCGCCAGCGCGATGACGGAGAAAGTAAGTTTCTTCGTCATAAAAATGGGTTTGATCATAAAATTCCCTTAAGGCCTGCTCAGACCTTGAGGGCGAACAATACCAGAAAAATGGCCTTTTGTCAATCCCGGATGGTAAAAATTTGGCTAATTTGCGCGAAATCCGATCTCTGTCCTTTCCTTATCATTCTCCTCGACCATCCGACGGATCGCGTCGAAGACGATTTTGAACTGTTCGTCGTACTGCTTTTCCAGGGCTTCGATCTTGAGGCGAAGATCGGCATTTTCGGCAACCATCTCCCGTATTCTCGAAAACGTCCGCATAATCTGGATGTTGACCGCAATCGCGCGGGGGCTTCGTAGGACACTTGAAAGCATGGCGATTCCAAGCTCGGTGAATACCGATGGACACTTTCGACTGCCTCCATGCGCGTTTGATATCACAATTTGTGATATCAAGTTCTGTGCTTCACCTAGCGATAATTTGAACATGAAATCCCTAGGAAATCTTTCGGCGTTCCGCTTTACTGCCTGATTCAATACCATCGTCGAAACCCCGTACATCTTGGCAAGGTCTCTGTCGACCATCACCTTCTGCCCGCGAACAAGATAGATCTTACCCTCAATAACCGTCACTGGAACGATCGCTTCATCCTTTCGCATATATGCAACATGACATAAATAAAATCCCCGCATGTGCGTGCGGGGATTTCATATTTCTTACTCTATTCAACCAGATTTCTGACGCTTCGTCAAGACTGCTGCTGGTTTTTACAACATCTTTTTCAGATACTGCCCGGTCATCGAGGCTTTAACCTTCGCAATATCCTTTGGTGTGCCCTCGGCGACGATCAGGCCGCCCTTCATGCCGCCCTCCGGGCCCATGTCGATCACCCAGTCTGCGGTCTTGATGACGTCGAGGTTATGCTCGATCACCAGCACGGAGTTGCCCTTGTCGACGAGCATCTGCAGGACGCCAAGCAGTCGCTTGATATCCTCAAAGTGCAGTCCTGTCGTCGGCTCATCGAGGATATAGAGCGTCTTGCCGGTCGCGCGACGGCTGAGCTCGGTCGCAAGCTTCACGCGCTGCGCCTCACCGCCGGAAAGCGTCGTTGCGCTCTGGCCGAGGCGGATGTATCCGAGCCCGACCTCGTGCAGGATGTTCAGCTTGTCGAAGATCATGGGCTGGTCCGCGAAGAATCGCCGCGCCTCCTCGACCGTCATGTTGAGGATCTCGGAGATGTTGCGGTCTTTGTAATGGATCTCGAGTACTTCAGCAACGTAACGCGTGCCATGGCATTCCGGGCACTCGACGTACACGTCCGGCATAAACTGCATCTCGATGCGGCGCACCCCTTCCCCGGCGCACGGCTCGCAGCGGCCGCCGCCCTTCACGTTGAAGGAAAACTTGCCTGCGTCGAACCCGCGCATCTTCGCCTCCGGCACGTTCGTAAACAGGTCGCGTACCGCAGTAAACACGCCGGTATACGTGGCCGGGTTCGAGCGGGGCGTACGGCCGATCGGCGACTGGTCGATGGCGACCACCTTGTCGATGTGCTCAAGTCCCTTGATGGCCTTGTGCGCACCAGGATACGGCTTCGCGCGGTAAAAATGCCGCGAGAGCGCCTTGCCGAGAATGTCGAGGATGAGTGTGGACTTTCCGGAACCGGACACACCTGTCACGCATACGAGCTTGCCGAGCGGGATGTCCGCGTCCAAATTCTTCAGGTTGAACGCGCTCGCGCCAACAATCGTCAGTTTCTTTCCGTTGCCCTTGCGATACGACCTCGGGAGCGAGATCTCCTTTTTTCCGGACAAATACGCGCCTGTCAGCGAATCCTTGTCCTTCACAATTTCCTTTGGCGTTCCCTCCGCGACGATCTCTCCACCATATTCTCCGGCCCCAGGACCGACGTCGAACACGTAGTCCGCAGCCTCGATGACCGCCTGGTCGTGCTCGACGACGATGACTGAATTGCCGACGTCCCGCAGGCGCTTCATTGTCTCGATCAGACGATCGTTGTCGCGTGGATGCAGACCAATAGACGGTTCGTCGAGAATATAGATGACGCCGGAAAGCGAAGAGCCGAGCTGCGACGCGAGCCGCACGCGCTGCGCCTCACCGCCCGAAAGCGTCATGGCCGCGCGGTCAAGCGTTAAATATCCGACGCCCACATCCATCAGATGGGTGAGCCGCGACACGACTTCCTTTGCGACCCGCTCGACGACCAGCCTGGCTTCAACGGACAAATCTCCAAAATTTTGACTTTTGACCTTTGACTTTTGACCTCCCTGCACCACGTACGGTTTGAAGAACGCAAGCGTGTCTTCAATCGACATGTTGACCACATCCGAAATGTTCTTCTCCCCGATCCGTACGGCCAGAACCTCCGGGCGCAATCGATTCCCCTCGCAGGTCGGACACACCATGGTGCGCATGTACCCCTCAAGCTCGTGGCGCACGTACTCGGAATCGGTTTCCCTATACTTGGCCTCCAGCTGCGCGAGCACGCCTGGAAACACAACGTCCTGTCCATCAAACGCGTAGGTCGTTTCCCCGGTGCCGAAAAGAACAATGTCTAGCTTGTCCTTTGGAATTTTCTCAACCGGAACGTTGACGGAAAACTTCTGCTTCTTGCCGACCGTTTCGAGCAGACGCAAATAGCTCGTTTGGTTTCCCGCGATCCGCGTCCAAGGACGCACCGCACCCTCCGCGAACGTCAAGCGCTTATTCGGGATCACGAGCTCCGGCTCAAGCACCAGCTTGATGCCAAGCCCCGTGCATTCCGGACACGCGCCAAACGGAGAGTTGAAGGAAAAGAGGCGCGGCTCCGGCCTGGGCAATGTCGTCCCGCACCGGCCGCAGCTGAACGACTGGGAGAACGATGTCTCATCTCCATTGTCATCGTTGAGCGCGACCAACAGGCCGTTTCCGTAATCAAGCGCCTTTTTTACGCGATCCCTTATCTTCGCGTCCTGTTCCTTGGAACCAGGGATTTCCGCAACGACGATCTCCACGTCGTGGTCTTTCTTCTTGTCCTTCTTCATGGCCACGGCCTCGTCGAGATCCATAAGAAGCCCGTCAAAGCGAACGCGGGAGAACCCCGCATTCTGCGCGGCAACCAACACGGACTTATGCTCGCCCTTCTGTCCCTGCACCACGGGTGCGAGCAGCAGGGTTATGGCCGACCCGCTGGAAAACTCCGCGACGCGAGCGACGATTTGGTCGAGAGTCTGTTCCTTCACCGGATCCCCGCACTTCGGGCAGTGCGGCACGCCGGCACGCGCGAACAGCACCCGCAAAAAGTCGTAAATCTCGGTCACCGTCCCCACGGTCGAGCGTGGGTTGTGCGACGAGGACTTCTGGTCAATCGCGATGGTGGGAGATAAGCCGAGGATCTCATCCACGTCCGGCTTGTCCTGCAGTTCGAGAAACTGGCGCGCGTAGGAGGAAAGCGACTCCATGTAGCGGCGCTGCCCTTCTGCATAAATAGTATCGAACGCGAGCGACGATTTTCCGGAACCGGAAAGGCCCGTCACGACGACAAGCTTGTTCTTCGGAATGTCTACCGAAACGTTTTTCAAATTATGCACCCGCGCTCCGCGAACAGAGATAAACTCCTGTGACATAAAACATCGCAAGCGTGATCAAAGTGCTTGCGATGCTATCACTGATTTTGACCAGGGTCAAGATCGTCGCGTTGATTCCGTTAGTTTCCCACGTTTATATCCTCCGGGTTTCCCCAATAGTCCCCGCTGTAGCTGATGCAGTCACTCTTCGCCGTTCCTTCCACGAACGTGCAGGTGGTGCCAGTTTTTTTGCCAACCTGGCATGGATCGTCCTTGCACACGGTTGGAAGGTTCGGAGTCCCAAGCCAGGCGTAGTTCAGGTCGTCGAGTTCCTGGTCGGTCTTCGTGTTGTAGACCTGCTTGTTGTCATACGCCTCGCACGTGGCAATCTCCTGGCAGTTGATGTCGAGCGCCGCGCACGTGCCGGTGGTGGCATCCGCTGCCACAAGTGGCACGTATCCGGCGGCTGCATATCCGCCGGTCGCGATGGTCGCGGCCGCGGCGGCCGTGACTCCGAGACCCGACGTTACCATGGACGGCGAATGCGTGTACCCACAAAAGTGGTACTGGTCGAACGGCGGGTTCGCCTCAACGAGGTTCACAAACGTATCCGTCGGATCGAGCGCGGAACAAATACCTGCGGACGGAGCGACATTGTAGTCGTTTCTTGGCACCACCTGATTGCAGGTGAGACATGAGCCGGTCTTTCCGTCGCTCACGCACTGCGGGGTTCCCTTTGCGCCATCCTCGGAAATATTGTCGCAGCTTGAATACATGCAGGTGGTGCCCGTCACGGTCGTCCCGTCCGGCTTCATGGTAACGGCCGCGATGCTTCCGCAAAATTGACCTCCATACTTACCATCGGACGCGGACGCGGAATCTACGACATACCCCTGCTTCACCAACGACTCGCATGTGTCGTCGCCGGTCAATAAATCGACGCGCCGAAGCATGGGGAGCTTTGGAACCTGGAGCTTCACGAGTTCCGGGTTCACGGTGTACAGGATGACGTACGCGAACAGGAGAAGTACGAGTCCACTGATAGCCTTCACGATCATGCCCTTTGCCTTGCTGATTTCCCCGGTTGATGCGCCGACCACGTATCGGATGCCACCGACCATCATGAACACGATGGCGATAGTAACCGCGATGCCAACCAGGTACTTGTACATGGCTCCCACGTATTCTCCGTAGTTGTACACGCTTGTGGTTGCGCTGCCGCTCGCGCTTGGAATGGAAACTTGGAGTGAATATTTTTCCGTGTCGACCGGATAGCAGTAGTGCCAACCAGGGAGGCACTCGGCCGGCTGCTTGATGTCATAGGCCCCGTCGTTGACCTTGTCCCCGTCGAAATCCGTCTCGCACAGTTCCTTTTTAGAAAAGCACTGCAAGAGCGAGCTTGGATACTGGCTCGGATCCGTAGCCCACATGGCCCCGCGTGACTTCGCGTTCTGCGCGCACAAGGCCTGACATGCCGCTGGGTCCGCAGCGCCGGGAGTCTCTGTGGCCCCGATTGCCTCAAGATTGCAAAAGCAGGTTCCGGCAGCAAGCGCTGGTCTGGCAAAGATCGAGATCAGCGCAGCTGAGAGGAGAAAACCGGAAACGAGATGTTTGGTAGTCATAGGATTACGAACCGGCCGCATCGTTTGCGGACATGAACCGTTCGATCAGTTTGATGAAAACGTCCTCGGGGATGGCTCCGGGAATGCGGATGCCGTTGAAGAAAAAGGTTGGAGTCCCGCGCACGCCAGCCGTAGTGCCGGCCGCGATATCTTCCTCGATCTCCGGAAGATTGCGGTCGCTCGCAAGGCAGCGCTTGAATTCCCCCTGATTCAGGTTCAGCTCGGCCGCGTACCGGACAAGCGCGGATTCGGACAGATCATCCTGATTGGCGTACAGCTTGTCGTGGTACTCCCAAAACCGGCCCTGCTCGGCTGCACATTCTGCGGCCTCGGAGGCATTCATCGCGTCCGGATGCAACTCGGTGATCGGGAAATCGCGGTACACGAACCGGACGCGATCACCGAACGTGGAAGCCATGGACCGAACCACGAAGCTTTCCTCGCGCGAATACGCGCAGCCGAAGTCCGCGAACTCGACGACGGTAAGCACGGCGTCCTTCGGGCCAAGCGATGGATCATCCTCGGTCGCGACATCGAATTCACCATCGGGAACAGGAGCGTCTGATGCTACATTGCTCGCAGTATATTGGCCGGTGAACGTAAGATCCGCTTCGGTCAACTCACCAGATTGCATCCGCGACGCAAAATGATAGACGCGCCACGCAAACGTGCAGGCAACCGCAAGGACGAATATCGTCACCACGGCGGCAATGGCATTGCGGCGAAGATGAATCACGACGTCTTCTCGAGGAATGGTCATAGGATCAGAAAAAGTATATCATAGGAGGGCTCGTTGACGTACACGTGTATTTCTGCTAGTTTCTTCGCACAAACGTATGAATCTCAACAACATTCTTTCCATCGCTCAAGGAATCCTTGCCGTCCTTCTCGTCGCGTCCATTCTGCTTCAGGCTCGCGGCACAGGCCTTGGCGCCTCATTTGGAGGCGAAGGCAACGTATACCGCACGAAGCGCGGCGTCGAAAAGCGGCTATTCCAGGCAACCATCGTGATTGCCATTCTCTTCTTCGGCGTTTCCCTTGCCCACACCCTGGTCTGATGTGACCAATCCGTTCAAAACCCTGCTTGCAACATGGGCCGGCAGGACCGGCCTGAACCCAAAGGACCTCGCGTTCCGACAGGTTTTGTCCGCCACAAAAAAGGACGGGCTGCCAAGCTGGCAGCAGTGGAAACAGCTGCCCCGCGTTCTTGCGGCCGGCGAACGAAAAATCCTTTTGATTTCGCTTTCCCTGTCGATCATTTCCCTTGGTTCCCTTGCCGCCTGGTATGTGGTCACGCACCAAATGGAAATCCCGGCTGTGGGCGGAACCTACACGGAAGCGCTTGTTGGTGAACCGCAGTTCATTAACCCGCTCTATGCGTCCGCCTCGGACGTTGATTCCGACATCGCGCGTCTCGTGTATTCCGGCCTGGTAAAGTGGGATCCGGACAAAGGTCTTGTGAACGACCTTGCCTCGAACATTGAGATCTCCGAAGACGGAAAAACCTATACGGTTGTCCTTCGTGATGACGCAAAATTCCACAACGGGGACACGGTCAGCGCCGCAGACGTGGTCTTCACGATCGAGGCGATCCAAAATCTGCTCTACCGCTCCCCACTCGCCGTCAGCTTCAATGGGGTCGCGGTCTCCCAAACAGATGACCGAACGATCACGTTCGCGCTCGAAAAGCCGTCGTCCCCATTCCTTTCCACGCTGACCGTCGGCATCCTGCCTTTGAGCGCCTGGAGCGACATCGAGCCGCGCAATGCCCCCATTGCTTCTCGAAATCTGGAACCAATCGGCAGCGGACCGTACAAATTCAAAGAATTCGCGAAAGACAAGAACGGAACGATCCTCTCCTACTCGCTCGAACGCAATCCGTCCTATTATGAGAACCCGGCTCGTATCAGCGGCTTAACTTTCAAGTTCTATACGAGCGCGACCGAGGCAGTACACGCCCTGGAAAACAAGAACGTGGAGGGGGTCGGGTTCGTGCCGGCGGAACTTGAAGACGAAGTCTCCCGTGTACGTTCCGTCTCGCTCCTGCATCCAAACATCCGGCGCGAGGTCGCAATCTACTTCAACCAAAACGTGAACGACGTCCTGAAGGACAAGGCAGTCCGAACCGCCATCGCCCAGGCCGTAGATAAACAGGCGGTAACGGCCGCGGCCGTCGGCCCAAACGGCAACGTCATCGAGTCGCCGATCCTCCAGGGCATGCTCGGGGAAAATCCGGATGGAATAAAAATCTCCTACGATCCTGGCGCGGCAAATGCGACGCTTGAACAGGCTGGATACAAGCTCCCGGAAAATGGAACGATTCGTACATTGAAGAAGACACCGACGGACGGAACGGCAAACGAACTATCCATCGTCATCACGACAATCCAGAGCCCCGAATTCGTCCGTGCGGCAGAAACCATGACCGCGCAGCTCGCCGCGGTAGGAATCAAAGCTGATGTCAGGCCGGTGGAAGGCGAATCGTTCTATGGGACGGTCATCGAGCCCAAGGACTACCAGGTTCTTCTGACCGCAACCCTGCTCGGAATAGACTCGGACCTGTATCCATACTGGCATTCTTCACAAACGAAGGCGGGCGGGCTCAACCTGGCGCTGTATGCGAACAGAAATGCGGATGAGCTGCTTGAAACGGGGCGGACCGCGACGAACCAGGATGATCGAGCCAAAGCCTACCGCGACTTCCAGAACCTGGTTGCTTCCGACATTCCCGCGGTCTTCCTCTACCAGTCGTCCTACGCCTACGCGATCGGCGCGAAGGTAAAAAATGTGGCAATCGAACGACTCATTACCCCTGCGGACCGGTTTGCGAAGGTAACGGAGTGGTATATAAAAACAAAAAAGGCCCTCAGGTAACCCGGGCCTTCCATGCGGATGTGGCGGAATTGGCATACGCGCAGGTCTCAGAAGCCTGTGGTGGCAACACCTTGAGGGTTCAAGTCCCTCCATCCGCACCAGGTGCGTTTCCAAGGACATGACCGTGTCGTGTCCCGAACAAATAACACGTGGGAATCACGTTTAACTCAGGAGGTAATGATTCTTTTTATGGTTGAACAAACCAAATCCCAGCCGGCAGGCGCGCAGCGTCCCGCCGCCCCGCGCCCACAACAGGGCCGCGGAGGAGCCCCACGCGGAGGCTTCGACAAGTTCCGCGGAAAGGTATTTCGCCGTCCTTCGGCAGGACCAGCGCCAGCGCCAAAGTCCGCAGTCGTTCCGGCCGCCCCTTCCGGCGACAAGCTGAAGGTTATTGTGCTGGGCGGCTGCGAGGAAGTCGGTCGCAACTGCACGCTTATCGAGTATAAGAACGACATCATCCTCATCGACATGGGGCTCGAGTTCCCGAACGAGGAAATGCCCGGGGTCGACTACATCATCCCGAACATGTCGTACTTAAAGGGTAAGGAGAAGAATATCCGCGGGGTCATCATTACGCACGGCCACTACGACCACATCGGCGCGATCCCGCACACAGTTCCCTACATCGGGAACCCGCCAATCTTCGCGCTTCCGGTCTCGGCCGCCATCGTCAAGCGACGACAACAGGACTTCCAAACACGTCCGCTCAACGTGAAGGTCACGAAGATCGACGACACGCTCCAACTCGGCAGCTTCAAGGTTTCCTTCTTCCACATCAACCACAACATTCCGGACTCGGCCGGAATCGTCGTTGAGACTCCGGTTGGAACCGTATGCCACACCGGCGACTGGAAGTTCGACTTCCACCCAACCGGCACGGTCCACGCCGACTTCCAAAAAATCGCCGAGATCGGAAAGAAGGGCGTGCTCTGCCTCATGGGAGATTCCACGAACTCCATGATCCCGGGCCACCAGGTGTCGGAAAAAGTGATCGGCGAAGAACTGGAACGCATCATCGAAAAGGCGCCGGGACGCATCATCTTCGGCACGTTCGCTTCCCTGCTCTCGCGCGTGAAGCAAATTATCGAAATCTCCGAGCGGCTCGGCAAAAAGGTGGTGCTCGACGGCTTTTCCATGAAGACCAACGTCGAAATCGCCAAGGAACTCGGATTCATCAAGGTCTCGACCTCGACGCTCATCACCATGGAGCAGATCGAGAACTACCCGCAAAACAAAATCGTCGTGGTGTGCACGGGCGCGCAGGGCGAAAAGAATGCCGCGCTCAACCGCATCGCCTCCGACGAGCACCGCGCCATCCGCATTGACCCGACGGACACCGTGGTCTTCTCCTCCTCGGTCATCCCGGGAAACGAGAACGCAGTGCAGCGCCTCAAAGACATCTTCTACCGCAAGCGCGCGAAGGTCATCCACAAAGACATCATGGACGTGCACGCGGGAGGCCATGCGTTCAAGGAGGACATCAAGCTCATGCTCGCCCTGTTCAAGCCGCGCTACTACGTCCCGATCGAGGGCAACCACTTCATGCTTCGCGAAAACGCGTCGGTGGCCTACTCGATGGGCTGGAAGGAAGACAACGTGTTCGTGACGGACAACGGCAGGATCATGGAATTTTGGAAAGAGGGCGGGCGACTTACGAAGGACAAGATTCCGGCAGACCACGTGTTTGTTGATGGTCTCGGCGTGGGTGACGTTAGCCACGTGGTACTCCGCGACCGCAAGGCCCTGGCCGAGGACGGCATGGTCATCGTCGTGGTCCAATACGAAGGCAAGACCGGAAAGCTTGTGGGCGTGCCAGACATCATCAGCCGCGGGTTCATCTTCATGAAGGACCACAAGGAGCTGGTGGACGCCACCACGGCCGTGGTCAAGAAGATGATTGATGGGAGAAAGTCCGAGAGTATGGACCCGAACGAGCTGCGCGACAAGGTGCGCGACGAGGTCGGCAACTTCCTGTTCGCGAAAACCGAGCGCCGCCCAATGGTGGTTCCGGTGATCATGGAGGTGTAGGGGAGGTCGTCACAGATGTATGGTTTTCGTCACAGATGTACGAGAGTCGTCACAGATGTACGAGAGTCGTCACAGATGTACGAGAGTCGTCACAGATGTACAGATGGTACAGATCTACAGATCAGACACAAGGTGCGGACGAAACACATAGGCGGTCCGACGTACATCGGACCGCCTTTTGGTTTTCTGGCGATCGTTTTGGACAAACCTGCACATTTTCGAGATACTGTTGTTATACATAATCTTCCTATGGCTGAAGGCTCATCAACACCTTTTCCACGAGAGGCGATAAAGCATGTCCTACGCGCGGCGCGGGACGCCGGATATTCGCCCGAGGAGAGCCGAGCTCTGGTTCGTAATCCTGAAGCCAAATTCGTCGAGGACGGTCTCAACCCAAAGCTCCTGAGGCAACTCACGCCAAACACAATCGCGCACTTGTTCGCGAGGCTTGATGGAAATGAGACAGCGTCACGTGCACTGGTGTCGCTTGGGAGTACGCTCTTCGAAATGCAGAACTTCTACGAGCGCAATTCCGGACGCGTCATCGAGGCGAAGGAGCAAAAAATCCTCGGCATCGGGGTGAAGCTCCTCGAGGATGCGCTGTACCGTGGCTCGCTCGCGCGCATGAACGGAAAGTCCGCTGCCGAGCTTGCCTTCTTGGCGAACCGCCTGGCAAAAATCATGTCCCTGCCCAGGCACCAGCAGGAAGTCGTCGGGTTCGACGAAGCTCGATTCCGCGCGTTCGCAGACTCCGTCAAGACGTTCGGGGACGCGTACCTGTCCGACGAGCGGTTCGAAACAGAACTCGCAACCGCGCACGCCCGACGCATGGAATGCGAGACAGCGCTTGAGTCTGACCCGGAAGGGTTCGCGTACGCGCGAGTTTCAATCGAAATCGAGAAAGCTGAGTCTGAGATAAGACTGGAACGCGCCAGAGTCATGGACGTCAATTACCTGAAGCTTGCCATCGAAGACATGCGCCAGCGGCTCGAAAAGGCATTACGCATCTTTTATACGATCTACGGAAAGGCAACGGATGCTGATGGAAAACGAAATGAAGATCTTCTGGAGGATCTGCTTATAACCCTATCTGATCCGGAGACGGTCGAACGAGCTGCCGAACGGATACAGTTCGTGAAAGACGAAGACTGTTCGATGACATCACTCACGGCAACTAAGTATACTGACACATACGGTCAAGATTTTGCTCTCGAACACTATCTTCGCCCAAATCTGATGAGTTTAAAAGACTCGAAAGTCCCACCAAAGAAAAGACTCAGCAACCAAATGTATGCGAAACAAATAACTAATGATGTCCTAACCGTTGCCTCGGAAATAGTAGGAACCACCGGTCCATTATCAGTGCTTAAGAAATTACTCTTGAAAAGGAATACTCTGAAACTAAAGGGATCCGAACTTTTTGACCCGATTCGGAGACGAAAAGACGAAAAAAACAAGGCTATTTATGCGTGGATGAATGCCTTCAATGAAGAAGAAAGGCTGCTAAAGGCTCAAAGGGATGGTAGGTTGCAGGCCAGACGTTTGGCACTTGCGCGATCCGCTGACACGATTTTGCGAGACTTCCCTTCCAGGATGTCCGCCGGACCCTATTTCGTGAAAACCATGCTCGTAGCTGCGGACATGCGCCGACGATCGTCTGATAAAGACTATCTCGGTTACCGTATCGTAAATATTGTGCCTGGAACCAATACTTGGAGCTTTAATGAACCTGATTATTCCAAACTGCGGTATACCGTAGACAAAGGCGAATCCACGCCAACCAACTTCGCGGACGTCCACTTCATTGCGGACCATTTGCCGTTCGCGGAAATGGCGGTGCTCATGCAGGAGGGGTCATCGTAGATCAGGGGTCGTCACAGATGTACGAGAGTCGTCACAGATGTACGAGAGTCGTCACAGATGTACGAGAGTCGTCACAGATGTACAGATGGTACAGATCTACAGATCAGGCACGAGGAAAATCGTCACGGATTACAGATTTCGACGGATGTACGGATCAGGCACGAGATAAAAAGACATAGGCGGTCAGATGTACGTCGGACCGCCTTTTGGTTCGATCATTTTCCAAGGGACTTTTCCGGCGATGCCGGATCCGGCTCTGCCGGAAGTCCCATCTTGTCGAAATTCCCTTGTCCATCTTGGACAATCGCCTCATTTTCAGACATACTGGGCTCGATATGAAGAAAGCACTCACGGCTATCCAGCCAAGCGGATTCCTCCATCTTGGCAATTACATCGGTGCTATTGAGCCCGCGGTCAGGTTTCAGGAGGAGACTGACCTCACCATGTTTATCGTGGACTACCACGCCATCACGGTACACCAGGAACCAAAGGAGCTGCGGCGCAACATTTTGTCCGCGGCCGCGACCTATCTCGCCTGCGGGATCGATCCGGTGAAGACCATGATGTTCCAGCAGTCCCGCGTTTCGGCGCACACCGAGCTTGCCTGGATTTTGCAGTGCGCGGCGCGCATGGGCGAGGCCGAGCGCATGACGCAGTTCAAGGACAAGGCGAAGGGCAAGGGCGAATCCGTGTCCGTCGGTTTGTTTACCTACCCCATTCTCATGGCCGCCGACATCCTGCTGTACGACACGCAGGTCGTGCCGGTCGGCGAGGACCAGAAGCAGCACGTGGAGCTTGCGCGCGACCTTGCGGAGCGGTTCAACAAAACGTACGGGGACACATTCGTGATTCCGGAGCCAAGAATCCGCGCCGACGGCGCACGCGTGATGGGGCTCGACGACGCGACGAAAAAAATGTCCAAGTCCGCGACGAGCGCGAAGAGCTACATTTCGCTCACGGACGAGTCGGATGCAATCCGCAAAAAGATCATGTCCGCGGTCACGGACTCTGGGACCGAAATTCGGACCGACCGCAACCGGCCTGCCATCACCAACCTGCTTACCATCTTCTCGGTGGTTACCGGCCGCCCGATTGAAACGCTCGAGCTTGCCTACGTCGGCAAGGGCTACGGCGAATTCAAGAAGGATCTCGCCGAAGCGGTCGTCGAGTACCTTGCGCCGATCCAGACGAAGATCTCGCTGCTCCTCGCGGACGAGACCGAGCTGAAACGAATCCTCGAAGACGGCGCCAAGCGCGCCAACGCACGCGCGGAATTTAAGATGCGAATTGTCCGGCAAAAGATCGGCGTGAACGTTTGATTGACAGAATATGCAAAAACACATGCTTGTCCCGACATGGGCTGTGATTGCCGTCACAGTTCTCCTGCTCCTCCAGTCAGTCGTACTAATCGCGCAACCGCGTGCCGAATCCAAAACGAGCGAACCGGCCATTTCGTCACAATCTCAGACAAACACAGAAATGACTCCGGCGGTCGAGGATACGGATACCGATGCGACGGCCGTCGTGGATCTGCGTATGGGATCGTTCGTGCTGTACGAGGTCTCCGAAGGAACGGGCGATGATCGGTACATTCTTTCGCACCGCTGCGAAGGCACGGAGGTGCGCGCGGAAAAAATCTGGGGCGGTGGCAACAAGAATTACAGCACCTGGTGCAATGGCAATAACGAGCTTGTTATTGTTTTGCCGGACAAGACCGAAACCATCGTCACGACAATCGCTGCTGATTCGCCAAAAAATGCTGTTTCCCTTTCCGATGTCTCGTATGTCCGCGGGTCATCGACGGTCCTGTTCTCCTTCCTACATGAGGATTGCATGTTCGAGGAGGAAACCTGCGGAGTCGGACTTTCGGACAGCACAGTCAGTTACGCGTTCCAGATTTCTGGATCAAATGGCGCTCAGATAGTCGTACGCCCGATCAAGCATTTCCCCGTATACGGAACGCCGATCTGGAACGACGCTGGAACAAAAGCACTCTTCCCGTTCACGCAAGTCGGCGGGGCCGGATGCGACGACGGTCCGATCGACGGATATGATCTTGTGACGGACACCTCGATCTCTCTCACGACGGAAACCGCATGCCTGTTCGAAGAACGAGGACAGGCTACGGATGTGGAGAGCAACCCTATGCCTGAATGGGGACCCCTCAAATGGGTTGGGAACGACGCGTTCACGACCGTGATCTACCAGACGGACGGTACTTGGAAAGCAATCAACGGAACGTTCTAAACCGCCTCACAAAAACAAAAGACCCCGACGCGATGTCGAGGCTGGCCGGTCCGAGAGGGCCGGTTTTCGTTTTTGTCACGCCGGGATCTTGCGCCCAGCGTCTCAGGCCGCGACCGAAGTCTCGGTAGGCGCGAACTGGATTTCTTCCGCGAGGCCCCATTTGGTGGCCTCGTATCTTCTGAATTCGTCCGGGCCGGACACGAGTGCAAGCACGCGCGTCCCAACCTTCGGAAGTTCGAGGCGCATGGTTCCTCGATCCTCACGCACTGTCTCCGTCTTGCGAAGCTCGATCCCGATGAGATACAGATCCATCACGGGATGCAGCCCGCTATCCGCAAGCCTCCGCGGCGGATCGAGGCGGCGTTTCTTATCGAAGCGAACCCCGGACGGGTAAATGTCCAGAAGTTCGTACCAATTTGAGATATGGGCGAAGACCGATCTTGTGATGCCTTGAACTTGAATCCAGGCAATGCCTTTATCACTCACGGAGGAGATCTTCCCCTCCATGAGACCCAATGGATTCACCGAGTAAATCATCTCGAACTCCTTCTACGCCATTTCTTGGCAGATTCGCCTCCCGGTCAACTTCCAGGAAGCAGACCTGCCAAAAAATGAAGCGTGAATCATAGCGAATTTCTGAGTTTCTGTCAACCGCGTCGCCCGTCCCCGTCTCTTAGTCCGTCTCTTAGTGACGGACTCCTAGAAACCAGGCCTTTTCGTGACCAACGTGAAGTTTTTCCTGTTTGACCTTGTTTCATCTCCCCCAACCGAATATACTTTTGTAACGTTAGGTAATTCACTCAGACATTCCATATGGATAGAAGAAATGAAGGTGTAGCTGGACACATGGAGGCGGCGTTCAACCATGAAAATTCGGAGAGACTGTCAGAGGCTCGAGGCAGAGCGTTCCGGGTAGTTCAAGATTGGATGCAAGACCCTGAACCAGTTTTTGCGATATCCAGTTTTAAAAAAAGCTACGGTCCTGCCTCTGAATGGCTCAGGGAACAAATCGGGCGGGGAGATTATGAAGGAATTGCCAAAATGTCTCATGTTGAAGACTGGGAACTCCTGGAAAGTCAGGATAAGGATAGATCAAGACTGGCGGAAGAGGTAATGCGTTACATTAATCGAATTGTCATCCCTCTCGTTTTAATCAAAGAAATTGGACCGTCTATTACACCAGAAAAAGTAGAGCTGTTTGGAAAATGGTTGGCGGCAATGATGACGGGAGTGCATCAAGATGAAATCTCAGACATGATTGATGCGGCCCAGAAGTACGCCCCGGATTTGGTTCTTTCGTCTGATCTACAGTATTTTGCGGGAGATGATCAACCAAATGAGGTACACCGCACAGAGGAAGGAAGTGGTCCTCTATTGGCTGCTGGACTTGATCTGCGACTTGGAGATAACGCGACTGTGAGTATTTTCGACGACGACCAGTCTCACACCCATGCGTCTATCAAAGCGTGGATAAACAAATAAACATCAGTAGAATCAAAAACGACCCGTGGTTGACGGGGCGTTTTTGTGTCTTCGGAACTGCCTGTAAGCCGAATTTTGTCTGGTCCAACTGACGTCGGACGAGATGGCAATCTCTCTTGTCTCCGACTTGCGTCGGAGCTCTAGCGAACTACCAAACTTGTTCTTGCACCGGAGTGGGTTTGCCACGTCATCCCGTTGCCGGGAGACGAACGGCGAAGCCTTGCGACACCGCCGTACTTTTCACGTTTGGCCCGGCCGAAGCCGGACTTGTATGGTCTCTGTGGTACTTTCCCTGGGCTTCGATTCCGGAACCGGAGCATAGATTTCTCCAATGCCTCGACTCCCGATCCTTATTCCCGGCCGCCGTTAGCGGCACTCCTTTTCATCGTGCCTTGCGACACGAAGGGTGTTCGGACTTTCCTCTCATCTCCGCTCCTTGCGAAGCATTAACGAGTAGCCATCCGGCATTCCGAAGACCGCCAGAGCATACTCGATTCATTGAGAAAAGTCAATGAGTTTGCTAGGATTAGCTCAATATGAAACGTTCCGAACTCGCGTTTACGCTTGCCCTGGTTCCGCTCGATTACTTGGCGCTCGTCGCTGCTGGCATCGGCGCGTTCTACCTGCGCTTCCACCCCTTCTTTACACAATGGCGCCCAGTGATCTTCGACCTCACCGTCGAACGGTATGTCGGAGTGGTGCTTCCGATCGCAGTGGTCTGGATCGCCGTTTTCGCGGTCTCTGGATTGTACTCAACCGCTCCGCGCCGCATCGCGATGGAACAAATCCGCGTGTTCCTCGCCTGCTCCACGTCCATGGCCGCGGTGTTTGCCATCCTCTTTTTCTCGCGTGTCCTGTTCGAATCGCGGTTCATTGCCGTGGCCTCGTGGATACTGGCGATCCTGTTTGTCTCTCTTGGTAGGCTCTCCATCCGCATGCTCCAGCGCACCCTGCTTTCCTGGGGTATTGGGACGCGGCGCATCGTGGTCATCGGCGAACGAAAGACCTCAAAAACGCTGCTCGACTTTTTCGCTGCGCATCCGCGCCTCGGGTTCGACGTGGTCGAACGGTTCGACCGATTCGACAAAACAACCGCGAACTGCGTTCTCGCGCTCCATAATAAACAGGCTGTCGACGAAATCCTGCTTGCCAATCCAGAAGCCAGCCGCGAAGAAACACTTGATCTCCTCTCGTTCACGGACGTAAACCAAATGGGATTCCGCTACACCGCTGATCTGTTCTCGGCCGCGGTTGGCCGCACAATCATCCACACGTTTGCGGGCATCCCGGTCATCGAGGTCCAAAAAACCCCGCTCGACGGGTGGGGCGCCATCTATAAAAGAATTTTCGATGTGGTTGGATCATCCCTGCTCATTGTCGCGACGTCGCCAGTGATGGTCGTCGTGTCCGTCGCGCTCTTCGCCGAACAGCCGGGACGTATCCTGTTCTCGCGCGGACCCGAGGAGAAAAAAACCGAGCGCGTGGGCCAAGGTGGCAAGCCGTTCCACTACTTCAAGTTCCGCTCCATGGTGAAGGACGCACACAAGTATCGCTTCGATCCTGAGTTCATCAAAAAGTACGGCAACATGCGCGAAGGGTCTCCCTTATTCAAGCTCAAGGACGACCCGCGTGTCACTCCCGTCGGACGAATCATCCGAAAATTCCACATGGATGAGCTGCCGGAATTGTTCCTCGTCCTCCTCGGCCGCATGTCGCTCGTGGGCCCGCGCCCGCATCTTCCCGAGGAAGTTGCGCAGTACCGGCCGCACCAGCGCAAGGTACTCACCATAAAGCCAGGCATCACGGGCCCAGGCCAAATCAGCGGCCGCGCGGACCTCGACTTCGACGAGGAAGTCCGCCTCGACACTGCCTATATTGAACACTGGAGCCCCTGGCAGGATCTCGTTATCCTGCTCAAAACCCCACTCGTCGCGCTCCGAGGCAAAACGTACTAGGGAGGAGAAAATTAGAAGATACAAGAGACAAATCCTAGATTTTGTTTCTTGTATCTTTTAATTTTCCGCCCTCTTTTTGGCAAAAAAGTCAAGAAATGCTAGAGTCGATCAATGATTTCGCCTATGAAAATTGCTCTGGTGCACGATTATTTGAAGCAGGATGGGGGCGCGGAAAAGGTGCTTTCGGTTCTCCAGGAGATCTGGCCCGAGGCACCGACGTTCGCCTTGTTTTTTGATCCAAAACGACTTCCGCAGTTTAGGGACAAGGACATCCGCACCTCGTTTTTGCAGCGCGCGCCGCTCATCCAGTCGAAATTCCAGTGGTACCTCACCCTCATGCCGACCGCGACCGAGCACTACGACCTATCAGGCTTCGACGCGGTGGTTTCTTCAACAAGTGCGTTCGCGAAGGGAGTCATCACCCGCCCCGGCACCCTGCACGTGTGCTACTGCCACACGCCGACCCGGTTCCTCTGGACCGACACCCTGTCTTACGTCGAGGAACTGCGCGTCCCGCGGGCCATCAAGGCCCTGCTCCCGCCGTTCCTTTCCCTGCTGCGCATTTGGGACCGCGCCGCGGCCGAGCGCGTGGACCATTTTATCGCAAACTCCAACACAGTGAAGGAGCGCATTCAAAAGTACTATTCTCGAAACAGCGTCGTGATCCATCCTCCGGTGGACACGCACAGATTCGCGATCTCGGACAAACCGAAGGCCTACTTCCTGACAGGCGGACGGCTCGTGGCGTACAAGCGGTTCGACCTTGTGATCGAGGCGTGCAACCGGACGGGATTTCCACTCAAGATCTTCGGGACTGGACCGGTTATGGGAGATCTCCGAAGAATTGCCGGACCAAGTGTCGAATTTCTCGGACGAGTGTCGGACGACAAGCTCCCGGACTTATACGCGAATGCCAAGGCGTTCATCCATCCGCATGAGGAGGATTTTGGCATCACAGCCGTGGAATCCATGGCTGCGGGCAGGCCGGTGATCGCCTACCGCAAGGGCGGCGCGACCGAGACGGTCGTCGACGGCGTAACCGGCGAGTTGTTCGAGGAGCAGTCGTGGGAAGAACTCGCGGACCACCTGATTCGATTCGACGACGCGAAGTACGACCCAACAGCGATCCGCGCCCATGCCAGTCGATTTGGACGCGGTCGATTTAAACAAGAAATGAGGGATTTCGTCGAGAAGGCCTGGAGTGAAAATTCCAAGAACGAAGTATTTGGATCTTGAAATTTTCTATGCGCGTCCTCGTAGACATTCGACATCTGTCGGACCGACACCAAACGGGCGTGGGGGAGTATACAAGCGCACTCCTTCGCGCCCTTTTTGCGATGGACTGCGAAAACGAATACGAACTCCTCTCCACCGGCCGTTATCACCCAACACCGGGTGTTGGGTATACGGCCGCGGCCGGTACCCAACACCCGGTGTTGGGTATGACTCACGTCGCAGTCCCGAACAAGTTGCTGAAGCTCACGAACTACCTCGCGGGGCAACCTCGCCTCGACATGCTTGCAAGGAACAAGCCGGAGCTTGTTTGGCTCCCAAACCTTAACTTTTCCAACATTTCCAAGTCTGTCCCGTACATCCTGACCGTGCATGACCTGTCGTTCAAAATCTTCCCCGAATATTTCTCAACCCGCATGCGGCTCTGGCACCACGGAACCAGACCCGATCGTCTCACGGCAAACGCTGCGGCCATCATTGTCCCGTCCCAGGCGACGAAAGAGGATGTGGTCCGGTTCTTTCGCGTGCCGGAAAGCCGCGTGCATGTCATTCCCCACGGCGTTGATCCGATGTTTCGTCCGGACTTCGAAACACGCGACCATGGCGTGCGTGGACGTCTCAAACTCCCGAAGCGCTTCGCTTTGTTCGTCGGCACGCTTGAACCGCGCAAAAATATCGTCGCGCTCGCGGACGCGGTCGAGGAATACCGCCGGCAATCAGGCGACGACCTCCACCTCGTTCTCGCTGGAAGTTTCGGATGGAAAAGCGGCGCGATACGAGAACGGATCTCGCAAAAGTCAAAAGTCAAAAGTCAAAAGTCAAATGCTTGGATTCATCATCTTGGATATATTCCGCGCGAGGACCTGCCGGCCTTATACCGTGCCGCGACTGTCTTCACTTGGCCGTCGGCCTACGAGGGGTTCGGCCTGCCGGTGCTCGAGGCTATGGCCAGCGGAACGCCGGTCATCACGAGCCACACGTCCTCGCTCCCAGAACTCACGGGCGATGCCGCGATCCTCATCAACCCGTTCCGTCCGGACGAAATCGTCCTCGCGCTTGAGCAACTTTTGTCCTCGCCCGCCCTTCAATCACGTCTCCGAAAAGCGGGAATCGAACAAGCAAAACAGTTTTCTTGGCAAAAATCCGCAGAAAAAACCGTGAAAGTCTTCACAGACGTACACCACCCAACACCCGGTGTTGGGTAAGCGGGTCAAAGACAAACCCAACACCGGGTGTTGGGTAACGAGCGAAGACGTCCTTGACCTAAATGTTAGATAGAAAAAACCCCGCAGTTAGCGAGGCAAGGGGTAGTTGAGAACGTGGAAGGTGCGATCCGTGACGGCCCAGGACATGACGATTTTGTTGCCCTGTTCATCGGTCAAAGGCGTCAGACGCTCGAACGGAGTTCCGTACAAAGGAAGATCCAGGTTCGCTACCCTGCTCCCGGACCATACTTCCGACGACTTAAACCAGTAAAAGCGATTGTTTCTGGTGTAACCGACACCGTCGTGAAACGCGCGCTCGCCTGCGTCAGGCGAATCCATGGGCGTGTTGGGAACCGGAAATTGGCTGCGGCCCTGATCGTATCCGACCAGATTCACGACTCGCTCGCCTGTGTTGTGGTCCGGACAGAAGACGGCAACCGCCCCCTCGACCGCGAACACCTCGGTTCTCCTGTTGAGGACAGAATCGGAACTCAGCCGACCGACCGGGTCGAACAACCCGTGACGGACTTCGAAGAGGTATGGACCTCTAGACTCCGGGCCACCCTCCCGACCGACATAGAAGATTCTTCCATTGACGAAGAAGTATGGGCCTTGACGCTCAATACGCCTTCGGACGGCATTACCTGCGTCATCACGCCACACCTCGTAGTTCTCTGGCTCGATCGTCGCCAGGCACCTGAGCTTTCCATAAGGACGACCGACCGACTCCGGGACGATCACCATGCCGTCAGTATCGATCTCGGCGCCGTTCCAACGGAGAATATCGGAAGATCCTTTCCCAGTCCTTATCGTCACGATCGTCGCGAGCTGCATTTGGACGACTCCGATCCACCGGACGCTCATACCCGAATAAGCCTTGATCTCCTCCATTTGGGGTTGCAAGCCCACCTGAGTCAGCTTCTTTGTCGCCGCGGTTCCAGTCACGAAGGCCGCGCACTTACGCTCTCCCACGGTCCAGAAGCAGAGCTTGCCCGCGTCCGTGCTGTCGATCTGGACTTCGTCGAAGACCATGTCGCCCCAGCGCACCTTCTTCTCGCCGTAGATCACCGCGGGATCCTCGGAACCATCCGGGAAGAACACGCGCGGTTTGAAGCCGTCCTTGATCTCGGCCACGTCCGCCGTGGTCCACTTGACCGCGAGCCCGGTGGCGCGCGTCCAGACGAGGAGGTCGCACCGCTGACGGTCGCACCAGACCAGCACGGCGATCTTCCCCGAGGCCGACACGCTCCCGCACAGCACCTCCGGAGCATAGGGCAACGGGATGCGGAGGCTCACCTCCTCGTACTCGAGATTCCCCACCAGCTGGTGGTTGAGCACGCGCAGGGCGCGGTCCAGAAGCCAGGAGGGCAACATGTTCTCGTACATGTGCTTCGTGAGGAAGTCAAAAAGGCGCTTGAGCGCATTCTGATCCTTGGTTGGGGGCATGGTTCTCACCTCGGTTGTCGAACACGGGGGCCGTCGCCGTCCGCCGGAGCCACCATGGCTCGAACGGACAGCCTGACCTTTCAGGCTCCATCGCCTGCGTGCCGGACGATTCGCCGCACCTTGCGGCACGTGGTTCATACCGCATTTTCTCGTTTCGGTCAATGGAAAATTGAGAGATTGGACACCCAACACCGGGTGTTGGGTCAGTATGGCAAGGAGAAACCCAACACCGGGTGTTGGGTAACGAGCGGTCCGTCTCTTAGTGACGGACCGCTCGCGTGAACGTTCTCGACCCCGGTGCTGGATAGAAAAAACCCCGCGGCTAGCGAGGCAGGGGGTAGCGGAGGATGATGAGGGTTCCTTCGGTGAAGACCCAGGCCATGATGGCCTTGCCGTAAACGTCTTCGACCGCAACGAAGCGCTCGAACGGGAGCCCGTAGGTCGGGAACGTGGCGTACTTTCGGTCCCCGCCGACCTGGTGCCAGGTGAAGCTCTCGCCTTCCCGGTACGCGTAGCCATTGTGGAACCCGCGCACGTCGTGAATCCCCTGGATCACGCGCTGCTCGGGAATGCCGTCGGGATTCAGGACGCTGATGATTCTCCCGTCGCCGTCATCCTTGTCCCGACCCGTGACTACGACCGAGTCCCCAACCGGGATCACTCGGATCAATTCGTCCACGGCCAGGTCTTCCCCTAAGATCTTCCCGAAGGTCACGAACCGCCCACTGCGGAACTCCGAGACAGCGACGCCGTCCACGTGGTCATGCCGCTCGTCTGAAACCAGGAAGATCCGCCCATCGTGGAACCGGAGCATCGCGTTCTTCGGCACCTCGATCCCTCCCGCGACACATGCGGACCTGACGTGACTGGGAACGAACGCACACCCCGTGGTCTGGTCCCTTTCGGCGAAATGGAGCTCGTTCGACCGACATCCAATCGATTCCGGAATGACCAATCGGCCATTGGGCAGAAAGACCGTTCCGCTCTTCCAGTGAACGGTGTCGCGGCTCACGCCCTCGCTCACCTGATGCCGGGTGACGGTCACGAGATGGTCTTCGACCTTCCCGATCCAGACAACCTCGCAGTCCTGGTGATACTCGTCGCGCTTGATATCGAATCCGGTACCCGTCTTCGTGAGCATGCGCACGACAGGTCCACTGTCCACGGAGGCGACGCGCAGACGGAACTCCCTGTCCTTCCAAAGGCTCAGCTTTCCCGCCTTCGTCGACCTCACCTTGTAGCCTTTCGGCAGCCCGCTCCAGCAGACCATCTGGTGTCCGAGGATGACCGCCGGCTCGTCGGAACCTTCCGGGAAGAAGACGCTCGGCTTGAAGCCTTTGGTGATCTCGCTGGTGTCTTCCTTGACCTCCAGGATCCTGAACCCGTGATCTGGCTCCCAGGTGATGAGAAGGCAGTACTTGTTCGTGCGGTTCCTGGTGAGGAGTGCGATCTTGCCCGAGGGCGAGATGGTTCCGTCGAGGATCTCGAGGTGGCCGGGCACGGCGTTCAAGAGCGGCGGGCCGAGCGTGAGGCTCGCGACCACGTTGGGCGCGTTCCGGATGAGTCCGTCGATCAGGACCTGCTTCGCGAGAACGCACCGGTCCGGGCTCGGCTGATTGGTGAACAGACGCTGGACCAGATACTCCATCAGGCTCCCGAGGGGGCCGGGGGGTGTCCTTTTCGCCATGGTTTTCTCCTCTTCGCCAAACACGGGGGCCGTCGCGCTCCGCCCAGGTCAGAATGACCCGGATGGAATGCATAACCTTTCAGGCTCCATCGCCTGCGTGCCGGACGATTCGCCGCACCGAGCGGCGCCTGGTTCATACCGCATTTTCACGTTTCGGTCAACGCCCGCGCAGCCGCACGACGGTTGTCGCGAACGGTCCGTCACTAAGAGACGGACCTCGTCAGACGAGATATCCAACACCGGGTGTTGGGTCAGTATGGCAAAGAGAAACCCAACACCGGGTGTTGGGTAACGAGCGGTCCGTCTCTTAGTGACGGACCGGTTGCGAGAATGTGGATAACCTGCGGACATATGTCGATTTTTTTGGTAAAATACGCGCATGAGGATCGGGATAGACGCACGTCTGTACGGCCCGGCAGTGGGGGGTGGCGGTCTCGGAAGATACGTTGAGCAACTGGTCGTCGAGTTGCAGCGACAGGATCGTGAGAACCGCTACGTTTTATTTCTCAAACCTGAAAATGCCGACGCTTGCAACATCACGGCCCCGAACTTCGAAAAGCGGATCGTAGACGCGCATTGGTACACGGCAAAAGAACAAATAGTCGTCCCAACGGCGATTGACCGGGAACGGCTCGACCTGGTCCACTTTCCCCACTGGAACGTCCCGCTCATGTTGCGGACGCCCTTCGTTGTGACGATCCACGACCTGATCCTCCTCGAACAGCCGGCCAGCGCGAAAGCGACCACGCGAAGTCCGGCCGTCTACGCGCTCAAGCGCCTGGGCTATCGCGCGTCGCTTTGGAACGCAATCAACCGCTCGCAACGCATCATCGCGGTTTCCGAATACACCAAGTCGTCGGTCAAGCGTTTCTTTCCACGAATCGATCCAGACAAAATCTCCGTGATCCACGAGGGCGTCACCGTCTTTCCACCCCCTGCCCCCAATGAGCCCCATGCGCCTAATGAGCCCAATGAGCCCCCTGCCCCCCCCGTTCCCCACCCCCATCTCCCCCACGTCGGCCACGCCCCCCCCCCCCAAAACCCCCAGTCCCCGCTCCACC
>Ga0172379_10003168_pt1 | contig 26866 bp, 28 predicted proteins | sample GrowelOW334metaG_FD_119756 | JGI IMG/M metagenome (GOLD analysis project Ga0172379, IMG submission 119756) | Groundwater microbial communities from an aquifer near a municipal landfill in Southern Ontario, Canada - Groundwater well OW334 metaG | ecosystem: Environmental > Aquatic > Deep...
CTTATAGAAGGTGACTTAACACACCTGATCGAAATTAATCCCTCAAGTTCGATTCACGCCATGAATGCTATGTTGGAAGGACGCACTCCTGAAGAAGCCGAACGACTTTTGGTTGGTGCAGAGTTAATGCTATTGAGATCGCCGGAAACCGGTCTTTTTTCCGGAGCTCCTACGGCTGTTGTTGATGAAATGTGGGAAACACTTGAAACGGGTGCAAGAGCCTGCGGACATGAACTTCCTTATTCGCGTGAAAATTTACAGACACATCTTCCCGAAATTCTTGCGCGATACCCCGAAATTGCAAATCCCGCGTCGGCTCGACCAAGACTTCATACGTGAGATTTGAAATAAAAAAAACAACCTGCGGATATGGAAAAATAGTGAGGGATTACCCCCGTCTTAAATACGATTTAATACGGGGGTCTCTAACTTTTTTATCGTTTTCCTATCAATCACTACTTTTGCTCTCGTGTTGCCAGGTAATAATCCAACCAGAACATGAGGATCGTACCGCACTGGGAAATGCAGACAACCCCGCTTATGGTCAGATAGTCGCTTAATCTATTCTCAAACACATAGAAAAGATCAAGAATTGAGATAACCACTCCGGCCAGGACTAATTCGAATATACCGCTAGTCGCTTTGTGGTTATCCTGACTGAATTTTACCGTAACGACGATCACAGAAGTATCGGCGATTGCCACAAGTACCCAACCCACTACGACAATCCATTGGATACCCTCGTTCGTGATGATTTTAATGATGGCACCAAGCGCCGAAATCACCATAGCGATAAACCAACAGAATACCCCAATGTCTATCGGAATATTCTTTTTGGAATTCATCGTTCACCTCCTTTTTCCTTTTCATAAAGGTAAACCTCATTGAGAACCACAAACAACTCAACAAAGATGAGCCCTGCAGCGATTGCCGACGCCACGAAATAGTGCGTCACCAGGCCTGCTATAAGAATCAGGCAACACAAAAGAAAAAGGATAATCTCCGTTATTTGTGCCCATCCCCAATCCAATTTGGCTGCCCATGCAGCCGCATTGAATACTACGCTGAGGATAACAGACACAGCGAGGAGTATAACTAGAACCTGGATAAGCCCTCCGTGGATGCTACTCAAGAACGGTTCGTTTACCGCCATGTATGTCGCCCCGGCACAAATAAGGATGAACAAGCGCGAAACGAGAAGTACAGGATCCTTCTCTTTCACAGCTTTCAAGTAACTTAGAATAAACATGATTTGACTCCTTATCTGGAATTTCTTTATCTCTTGAAATTAAAAAACACAGTCTCGTGTCGCCTATTTTTTCTCAACCCTGCCGACAACTGTCGGACGGTTTGGTTTTTCAGGATGAACCCGATTCCATAAGACGTTTTCTGCGTTCCAATCCCCAATCATCCTTTGATCTCCTCATGCGGAAAATCGCACTGATGATCCGGCTGCGTCTTATTAGACTCAAAAATCGACGTAATCTTTTTGGTACCATATATATACCTCCGTATCAATCATAAACATACTGCTTCAGACGAAACCGGAAAAGGAGAACCCATTTCTCCTCTTACTGTTTCGCCGAAGCATTTGATTCAATCCGCAGGTTGTTAAAGAGCAAAAAAGCAAAGATTCCGGAAGCAATATTTCCGGTACTTTCGACAAACAGAGGAATTGTAAGCCACAATAGGTCAGGAGGCAAATTTTAGACTTAATCTAACAGATTATTTGCAATCGAGGAAAAGACGGAGATAACGAGAGAGGCAAGGAGCGCCGTTCCGAACGAATCGATAGCAAACCCGCTTACGAAATTGGACGCAACGATAAGAAGGATCGCATTGATGACAAAGAGGAATAATCCGAGCGTCAAAATAGTCACGGGCAAGGTAAGAAACACCAGAAGAGGTTTAACAAGGAAATTCAATACCGCCATAACAATCGCTACAACGAGTGCGGTAGTAAAAGATCCGATATGAAATCCGGGAATCAAATACGAGGTAGCCAGAAGTATCAGAGCCCGGACAACGAGTTCACCAATCCAGTTCATATCTATCAGTATAAACACTTAAAATTAATTCTGCAACTAAAAGGAATTCGCTTATCGGTTTACCGGCAATTGAGGTCTAATATGGGTCCGTTGGTCACTTTTGTTTAATGAATCATTGGTACTAACAACTTCTCGCCAAGCTTCATTCAACCCGGTCAATGTTACGTGCGGTAAAACATCGTCCTGGAAAATAACATCTCTAGCTTTCTCGAACAACGTCCGAAAGTTCTTTTCCGCCGCTCTATGAGCATCACTTCCTCCCATATGAAAACACAATCCCCGCTCCTGAAAAATCTGTTGTTGTTCTGATTCCACAAATCGGTTCGCCATAGCAGATACATTATATACCGGAAGTCAAGAAAATAAGTATTACGTATAGTGTATTTAGTAGAAAAAAACCTGCGGAATGGAAAAGAAAAATGGAAATGGAAAAGGACTCGGAGATGACACGAGCGTGTAGTATTAAAGACTATTTAATGTACTCGTGTCATCTGGTTTCTTTTCTATTCAAGACTCATGCCCGAATTTCTTCTTTGCCGTCTTGCCGTACCTCGAAAGATGTGCCGAACAGCTCTCCGGATCGGCTTGGCTGATCTTGAAATCCTGCTGATCAATCTAGCAGCTTCTTCATACGAATAGGCCCTGTTTAGATCAACATGAAATTTCATTGCATACAATCGATCAAGACAATCTTGAGGGATAATCCAGTATTTCCCGGTCTTAAACGACTCCCTCACCGGTTCACCAAAGTGATATCCAACAATTTGTTATCTGAACGCTACCGGACGCCCAACAACCTTTCCGCCTTTTACGTTATAGAGAAGGTTACAACTTGCCCCTTGTTTGAACCTCACTCTTTTTCCTGATATCGAGAAGTTCGACGGATACCAAGAAATACCTGTTCTGGTAAGGTACTGTTGGACCACGAGAATCCGGGGATCAACTACTTTCGAGTTGCCGTTCTTCATTGGAAAATTCCTCCTACCTATGGTTTTTCACCAGAAAAATCCTGCCGACACTATGCCCTTTTTACCATCCTTAAGTTGGATGATAAACGCCTGTTGGTCAATATCCCATCGGCTGGCTTTGATGTCGATGTCATTCCTTCTGTACGGATGGCAATCAAGATAATAATTAATTGCCCCACCAACCGTTGTTATGCCCTCAAATGCAAAAACCACTAACAAAGCACCAATAGCAAAACAAACTACGGCAATACATATGAGCATCGTCGGAAGGATCAACACCGGACCCGTATGATCGGTAATAGATAAACCGGCATATACTAGCAGTACGCCTATTATCACGATCGAAAAACCAAGTCCTTCGAGGTTTCTCTTGGCTACCCGATACCTCTCAAGCCCCGTCAATGGCTTTGGCTGAGATGATGTTTTTTTACTCATAGCTTCAGTTTTCTCCTATCTTAAGCGGAATCCACACAAAGATTAGAATTAATCTCTGTATCTTTCCGCTTAAGAATTCCAAAATCCGCAGGTTGTTAAAGTACGAAGAACCTGAATGTCCTGTGCCGGATGCTTTCGTCCGGACAGAGCCGTTCAAGTTCAAACGATTGTACCGGAGATATTTGAAGAATGCAAACCAAGGGGAATTTTCTTCCATCATTGAAGGTTCACTCTATCAATTTTACTTCTCATAAAGTTTTTGTGAGATATGTTTTCCGTCGTTGAAGGTTTTGTCTACATTCTCTTCATATTTGTCATTCCGACCGATCCCGATGGATATCGGGAGAGTGGAGGAATCTTCCACCCTAGGGACATCGGTATAACGGTTAGTGGAAGATCCGTTCGACACGCTCCTGGAGCGGCTCAGGATGACAGAGAAAAAACCTTCATAAGACTGTCTTTTCTTTCCTCTCTTTCTTTGGACACGCAAAGAAAGAGAGAAGAATAGGTAAAGAAATAGGAAGACTGATAAGTAAAGAAAGAGAGAACTAATAGAGATTGTTTAGGATGTTTGACGTCCCTTCGTCCGATGGACATTGGGGTCGCAGTGACAAAGATACCAAATACCTGCCTATCGGCAGGCAGGCTAAATACGCTATACAAAATACTATTTATTTATTCTTATAATTCTCCAGCATCTTTACAACATCCCCCATTCCGAAATTCCCCGGCCGGATGCGATACAGATAAAACATATTATCTTCTGACTGTTCTATTCCGGGAATGACGGAAACCGCCGCGGTATATCCGGCCTCCCGAACCAATTGCTCCGCCATGGCATTAAACGAACCATACGGATAAGCAAAAGTTGAGACGGTGATGCCGAATTTCTCCTCAAGCATCTGTTTACTGTCGAAGATTTCCTTTCGTGCAGCCTTTTCCGACAAGCCCTTCAGCCCCGTATGATTGAGCGTATGGGACGCGATTTCAATCAAACCGCCATGGGAAAGATCCCGGATCTGGCTCTCCTTCATATAATTGGGACGGTTGATGAAATTGTAAATGATAAACTGGGTTGCTTTCATGTTGTATTTTTTCAGAATCGGATAGGCATCCGTATAAAAATCTTCATATCCGTCGTCAAACGTGATGATCACGCTTTTGGGATTATACTGGATTTTTCCCGAAAAAATATCCGGGATATCTTTGATAAAAAAAGTTTCGTAACCGGCGTCTTTGAGCGATTTCAACTGATGCTCAAATGCCGTCGGCACGGTATCAAGTTTTTTTCTGATCGCGTCGGTCGGGTCGGCGACAAATTCGACGTAATGATACATGATGATGGGAATCCGGAATTTACGCTTGGCGATCTCAGCGAAATCGGATGCTTTTTGAGTGGCGGCAATATCCGGCGGCTTCACAAAAGCATCGCTCTGGTAATAAGGATCAGCGGAATTAGGCGCGTGAACGGACCGCGTCATCCGGTACAGAAGGATAAATCCTATCAAGACAACGACTCCTGCTCCGACAAGAAGCATCGTTAGCCAGGGAATTTTCATTCCGGATGATTTCAAATCATGAACAAGCGGTTCTTCTGGATTAACCTTCATATAGTTGGCAGGATAGCGGATGACTATAAAAGATGCAAGAGGTTTACTTCTTTTTTTTACCCAAATGGACTCCTGCATAGACAATCGAAACGAAGATAAGCGCCCAGCCGGAAACATACAGAAGTACGGGAAGAAGCTCGGTAATAAGGACGTTGATGACTTTTGTCGCTTTGTAATGAGGGGTCACGGTAACCAACGAATTCAAAGTTTGCTGTCTGAACGCCTCGATAATATGTTTATCATATTCGTACGAAAACAGAAGAACGGCAAACCCAAGAAGCACAAATACCGAAAACCGGCTCGGTTTCCATATCGCCAGTCCGATCCCAATCATCATTCCGATAAAATAAGCCAGTGCAATATAGTTATGAGAGAAAAGAAGATAGATCGTGACGAAGATATTCTGTTGGAGGTCTGGAGTGATTGCCGGCATGATAATTTTATTTTACCAGTTTGGATTTCATAAGTCACTTAAAACTCCGTTAGCAAATAAAGCGAGTGGGTGACGCGAGCGCGGAAGAGGTGTTAAACGTCCCAGGCAATCTCTATAACAAACTAAAAAGGAATTGTTTTATTGTTCTTTGTTATTTGTTATTTGTTTAAGAAGAAAAGGAGATTTTACGGAGTGGCTGTCGGCGCCGGACTCATCACGGGTGTTGCCGTCGGTTGTGCCCCGGTCGGCTTCGGCTCGATCGGAAGGGTAAAATCTTTCACCTGTGTAACTTCCGTAATCGTATTATCCGTCCGGTTCCACAACCCCTTCACCCGGATACGGTGTCCCACTTTCATGTCATTTTTCGTGAGGGATGCCATCTTCCGATTTACCAATTTCGTTGTAGTGGACAACGTTACCGTCTGATTGGCGCGTTTATCCGACAGCGTCGTCATGACAAAACCGGTGTCCGTAAACGATACGATTTCTCCGACGAACGTTCCGTTCATTTTTTGGATAGAACTGTCACGCACCACACACGCTTCGATGGTAGTTTTGGCATTATCCTGCCAACGTCCGGCAATACTCAGCATGTCTCCAACGGTAAATTCCGCAAGCGACGATTTGCCCCAATAGCGTCTCCGGAATTGCGTCGTGCATTTGGTAAAAGTTCCGGTCAGGACGGAATAGGTTTTACCATCGCCTTCTATAGTTAATTTCGTCCCGTCTATCGTAGTTAACTTTCCGTTTCTAATCGCCGCATGGGTTCCGATTAACGATTTGATTTTCTCCTGAATCTTTTCTTTCAAGTTCGCAGCAGCCGTCGGATCGACCGGATTTTTCTCGATTTTCGGCGCTCCGTTACGGATAGAATTTTTGACATTCGGAAGAGTTTTGGTCACTTCGGGACTTTCGGCCCGAACAATAACGACCGGAACTAAAAGAGATACGACGATCGCGGAAAGCAAAATTATTTTTTTCATGGATTTCTCCGGAAAAGAAATTATATCAAATTCAATCAAGATTAAAATATACTAAATACCTGCCTACCGGCAGGCAGGCTTAAACGTAATTCCTAATTCCAAATTCTTTATTCTAAATTCTATTTACCCTCATAATTGACATCAAATTCCTGCTGGGCGTAATTCCCGTTGTCATCATTCGCAAATACAAGAATAAAATTATCCCCGTCTTCGAGTTTGAGAGTCGCGCTGAAATTACCCTTGGCATCTGCTTTGGTTTCCACGTCATTGACATACACATCAGCCCGGGGAACCGTCTGGCCTTTAACGACAAGAGTCGGACTGGTCACGGTTAAGTTGGAAGTGGAAGCAGGCTGTGAAATTTTGAGCAGTATCTCAGCAGCGGTCGGAAGCGGATCGGATGCTTTGGCTGCCTGAGTCACAGGCGTCGGACTGATAATCGTACCGATATCAATCAGTTTACCCATAGGAGTAAGCTTGGTACTCGTCCCCTTGACTTCACTTTCCTGACTTCTGAAACGGGAGTATTGCCAATAAAACCCGGCGCCGCCGAATATTATGACGAGGAGTACGATGATGACCGGAGTATACCGTTTCATAATGAACTGAATTTATGAATATCTGTAAGCGAAAAAAATAACCCGCTTACTATCCTAACGCTATTTCTTGATTATATCAAGTTCCTTTTTCATGGTATCTAAAAATATATTGCGCGGGAAAAATTATGATGAGTGTGATGGGTGTAAAAATCGCCAATAAGTCGGGCGATGGTGTTTTGTCAAAGAAGCATTTTATGCTTCACACCATCGCCCTTTTTAGGTTTTATCCGTATTATCACCAGTGTCCCACTGGCCGTTTATCGTGATTATCTGCCCCAGGCATCGGAATGATGCCGATATTTCTTCGTTTCAGATGCCCAACTCGTTGGTCTTCAACCGATCTAGTCGGAGTTGGTACAACGATATAACGGTTACGGGTGTAAAAGGGCGTCTTCACAGTGTAAGAGCAGTTTCCCGGCAAACCGCCAGACAAATGCCGCCGTAGAGTTTCGATAACATCTTTAGTTCCCCACTCCAACCCAACTGTGAAGGTGTAATCCTTATTTCCGTAGTGAATGGTTACAATCTTGGTTCTTTCCGGCGAAGTTTTCTTTCCGTGTGCCATTTTAGTTTCTCCTTGTCAAATAGACTTGTATCAGATGTTTGCCCTCAATCGGAATCGCTCTATTTGGCTGTCTCGGTCTCGGGATCTTCGAATTTTGTATCCAAATTCTTTTCCGAGCGGACCCTGGTAGAAAAGCGATAATTCTGCAAGCCGCAAAATTTGTGTATCCGTTCCAAAATTCACAGGAACTCTGAATTCTTTTTGGTTTGCTGGTCCTTGGACTATAATCACTTTGGTTCGTCTCAATAACGTGATTGTAGCCAGCCACCACCACAACTGGATTCGGCTTACCATTTTCACATACTGCCATCGCAACCTTATACCGATCGTCATAACTATTGTCTCCTTTTCCTTTTTCAGGAAGAACACACCCCATATGGGACATATCGCTGTACTTGACGGAAATACAGCAATATTTCCCATATGACCGCATGTTCAAAAAGGAGTTGTCATTTTCCCGCGCAATGTTAAAGAACCTGGGAAATACATACGTCAAAACTGCGGATAGTTCTGGGTAAGTATTTTCTTTCTAGGAGTTTATCAAAATGCGTGGAAATAGCAACAAATTGTATGCTTCAAGGACGAATCGAAATAACTAGGTAAGAGAGTCCGAAAAAACGAGGAAATAAAAAGGGTCTGTTTAGTGAGAATTCTGCAACATAATGGCGTCGTATTCTTTTTTGGTTTCCATAAACTTATCAATAACTGGTTTGTATTCTTCACTTGCCGGAATTGAAAATCCTGTGCTCAACAAGTCCCTTTCACCAAATGTCACCGAATACCCGTCTCCTTCAGGCTGCACGGCAATTGTACCCATATAACCCGTTTGAACCGCAAGAGATAATAAATCCATACTAACATCATAGGCTCTGGATCTAAGATCTTGAGCAGATAAAATACTTCCGAAAATTTCTTGAAAAGCAGCCCCCGCCATCCATTCCTCCACCCTCTTCATATAGAATTGGAAATACGGCTGTGCTTTTTGAACCACAGTTCTCTCATACAATTCAGGAAAATGATTTCGTATTTGGAAATTTCGTCTGAGATTTATTGGAATATCAACAAGACCCAAATCCTCTATTCCACACTCTATCCCCGCGTGTACCATATCTTGGTTTATCGCTCTTTCATATATTTCTTGATGGACACGAAGCATCATCTCTCTTCCGGGTGCTCTGATGTTAAATTCTTTCCATGTCTCTCCCAATATAGTCCAGATAAAATCAAAATCCATGTTTTTCGTTCCCAGTTTCTCATAATATGTGCGTAATCTGCCTATTTCTTTTTCTACTTCAGCTTTATCCCCTGGATTATCCGTCCACCTTTCCCAAGCCTTTTCCAGGAAATATGACCTGACAACAGAAGAATCATAATAGGAAAACGGACGTTCCGGATGTATTTCCCAACCATTCTCAGGTACTACGGAATCCTCATGCCCATGAGTTTGGTCCCTGGCTATCTGCTTAGGAGACCGTACCGTAGACTGTTGATGTCTTTCATATCTGCTTTTCTTTAACAAGTCATAACAATCCATAATCGTTCGGGAATACGCATTGCTGTTCCAACCTGCATCTACGTTCTTGATACTCTCAACCCTCTTATCGTCAGTCATGTCCAATGCAAGTCCCACATAAGCTTTCAAAGCTGAAATTTTTCCATACTCAGGAAACCCAGATAACCTGCTTTGAATAAGTCTGTCACTTGGTTTTTGCTTCTCTTTGTAAGTAAGATCCGCTATGATACCAAACTGCGCATCGATACCCTTTTTTACTTCGTCAACAATCTTCTTTTCTTTCTTTTCATAAGCTTTATACAAGTCAATAAGCTTCCATGTGACTCTCGGGTCTTTCGTATGTCCCAAAAGCAATACCTCTTTGCCGAATAATTCCAAAGCTTCGGGATCTGCCATAGCTTTAAAATTGAACTCATTTACTCGTTTAAGAAGCGCTGCCATATGCTCAGGATGCTGCCGAAGTTCCATCACATATGGATAAAGAGAGTGTTCTTTCGGAACCGGTTTCCGGTCGGCAACTGCGCCAAGACCGTCGAAATTCGTACAATCCGAAGATAGAGGAACATTTTTCAGCTTGGAAATGAGTTCGTTCTCAATATATTTGCTCTGTTTTCCCTCAGGAAGTTCCCTACTGTCAACCATCATCTCAAGAATATCGGTAAAAGGTTTTACCCAGGTAAATTTCGCTAACTTAGGATACCCAAATTCGTCCAGATCGAATAAGCTACGGATATCAAACTCACCCGTTTTTGCAGCTGTACCAATTATCTCCCGTATTTCTTTCGCGTCATCACCGCCGTATTTATCCGCCTGCATTTTCAAAACAATATTCGATCCTTTCTCAAACCCTCCTTGAAACGCGTCCTGGACCTTTTTTACGACTCTCCCTGCCTTAACTACCCTGGAATCATTGTTTCCCATGAGACTGAATGCGACCGACATATCATCCAGTACTTGATTCCACTGATCAATCCGTATAACAGGTCTATGGATAGTCTCAATTTGAGCTTCAAAGTTGGCCCGTTGGACAAGAGATAGGAAGTCCGCTCGATATCCCATTTCGTGAAGCTGACTCCAAACTGATCCTATTTTTGCGGCGTTTGTTTTTGCTTCATCCGCAAGATCGATCAATTTTTCGGGTTCCCCTTTATGAAAGGGACAATTTAAAGCCGCTTGCTCCAACATCTCGCCGAGCATAACTCCCTCCCGATTGGGAGGATACTGACAATCCCCGCCTGCACGGAAAGATTGCCAGTCATGATTACTTAATACGTTTTGCAATTCTGTAGATGCCATATTATTTTGATTTTTTGGATAATATATTTTTCTCAGCGAGGAGAATCCGAAGAAGTATATCCTGCCGCCGCAGAAGCTTTTTCAACTCATATTCCGACGCGGGCCGGACGGTTGACCCATCATTTGCTCTTTGCATAATGCCCTATATTATATCCTATAATGTCAAATATTTAATCAATTTAATGATAGTTATAAATATAGATTGATATAATTTGACATATTAATTAAATTTATATATATTATAGGATTGTATGACGTCAAATATTGAGCTCGCTAACCATCAGGACAACCCCACTGCTTCTTTTGCCGCCCAAGAAGACCGGACCCCAAAAGACCTTACCGACAGAACGATAGATGCTATCACGGATCGTTATTTCAATCCCGAAAATATATCTCCGCCCAGAAACGGTTATCGATTCGGCGATAATCCTTACCGTGATACCGGAACAGATGAAGCGTTTATCCGGGCAAGCGGTCAACTTGAATTTTTGACAGTGGATACCGGACTCCGACCGGGCGATATCTATAACGGTTCGTGGCTGCGCACTATCAGTAATTCGGGATCTGCTTATACCATGCAAACGATAGATGAACCCGACGAGGAGGGATTTGTGTCAGTCAAAGGAATAGTTAAGCGAGTACAACCTTCTGAAAAAGTGGGATATTTCGGCGGACGAATAAAATTACCTGAGCTTTGCAAACCGGCAGAATTCAGCGAATATGCTCAAGTGGATTCACCGGATCAGTGGGATTTAATACGTTATGCGGATCCAAGTACTCTTCGGGGTCGAATACGACACCGGATCCGGGAACTGTACCGGGAATTTGGAAAAGATTGGATGACTAGAAGTATGACGGGAATACAGGTCTATCCCGAGACATTCGAATTGCATCCTCTCGTTACAACGGAAATTTCTCAGATTGAACTCGGTTTGTAAACCCGATCTGATCAATGACTCAATACAATATATTAAATACAAGATACTTTATACATTATACGTAATACGTTATACGTCCCTAATCATTCCTACTACTTCTCTTTTCTTCTCCTCCGTCACTTCAACAATTACAACACCCTGATGGGGCTGGCCGTACAATACAAGAGTACCCAGAGGCGCAAGTAATATCGCAGGTATACCGGCGAGGTCATCCTCACCATCAACAACAATCACGCGGCTCATGGAATCTTTTAAAATCCCGACTATATCATCTTCAATCTGCTTAACCAGTTCTTTTCGGATAAGTCCCGGAGGATTGGAAATCCGTGAAATCAACAGATTTTCACGTTTTTCATGACGAAATCCAAGCTCTTCAAGTTCAGAATACTTGGGAATTCTGTTCACACGAAAATCCACTACGGAAAGATCAGGATATTGTTTGATATGATTTGATAAGCGCGTAACTTCGTCCCCGACGGAAATGAGGAAAAAAGGGCTTTTTTGAACAAGGATGGTATTCAGTTTATCGGCTAAAGCCTCAATGTGATTGGGGTTTCCTTCCAAAAAAATCCCGAGAGGTTTTTTCAACCGCTGCCGTAAATCATCGGAAATTTGTTCCGGAAACTGAAGCACATCCCGATAAAGAGATCCCCACCTGTCGATCTCCCCCATCCGGATGCGGTGGGAAGAAATCCGTTTCCGGTCTCGGGAATTTACCAAAGGAACTTCAATAATGGTAAGCGGTTTCAAACCCAAACTTTTCCGCTTCTGATTAACTGCCTTTCCGCCCGTTCGTGTTTCTGACGTTATTGCCAAAGCTTCAATATCATTCGTCTCAATGGCCGGCCCGTAGATATCGTGGAGCCTGATGATTTCAGCCCGGTCTGATAATCCGTTTCCGGATAGAAATTCTTCCAACTGCCTCTTCCGTATTTCATACGGAAGTATTTGGTATGTAGTATTTTGTATATCGTATTTTGTATCAGAGTTTTTTAATTTGGAGAATTTAGACTTGATTGGTAATTGGTAATTGATAATTGGTAATTTTCTATCGGTAATTGGTAATTTATTTCCCGCCATCTCATCTCCTGTAATCCCTATCACGACCCTTTTGCTTACGTTAAATGCATGGAGAATGTACGCTTCATGACCCTTATGCAGCCGGTCAAACGTTCCGGCAATGGCAACGGTAGCGAAAGAATATTTGGTATCCATAAATCTACAATGAAACGGTAGTTATATTGATCAACAAAGAAGTATTTTCGTATAAAGTATAACGAATTACGTATGAAGAAATACATACATATTAAAAATATACGTTATACAAAATACGTAATACGTAATACTTCTTATTCTATCAGCTTCCGATAAACCTCCAAATATTTCTCGGCACTTTTATCCCAGGAAAATTCTTTTTTCAAAGCGCATTTAACCATTTTCCGATAGTGCGGCCGGTCATCACGCCACACATTTACAGCTCTCTTCAGTGCTTTCTCCAACATCTCTGATGAATATTCGTTAAAAAGGAAACCGTCTACGCCGTCGGTAATAACATCTTTTAATCCTCCGGTTGCGTGCGCAATCGGAATCGTTCCGAAAAACATGGCAATCATTTCCACCAACCCGCAGGGTTCGAATTTGGAAGGGACCAGAATAAAGTCAGCCGACGCATAGACCTGGTTGACAAATATTTCATCAAACTGGAACGTACAGGAAATACTTCTGGGATAGAACTTGCTGAGCCACGCGAACCGTTCCTCCCACTCACTGTTTCCGCTGCCGATGATGATAAATTGATATTCGGTAAGATTGAGCCGTCGGATCATTTTATGGAGTATATCAATCCCTTTTTGTTTGGGATCGAAACGCCCGACAAAACAAAAAAGCGGAAGTTTCTCGTTTACCGTAAGTCCGAGTGTTCTTTGAATGTCAAGTTTGTTAAGGCGTTTCGCATGCTCCCAACCAACGGTCTTTTTTTGCGTTTCGAAATCAGTCTTGTTCAGAGTTACAAACGAATTCATTACGTTTAACGTATGCAGGGATGTACGGAATTCGATATCGATACCGTTTATGATTCCGATAACTTCACTTCTTCTTTTCCGCAGGTGGTCTTCCATACCGGAACCATATTCCTCTGTCATGATTTCCCGGGCATACGTCGGCGAAACCGTTGTGACGCGGTCGGCGTGAACAAGCCCCTCAAGCATAAAATTGACCTGCCTGTCTTTAATCTCCCACGGCCGGATCTGACAGATGACCGGATCGATTCCCATCCGGTCTAATATTTCCAACGGGTATAACCCCTGATGGGAAAGGTTGTGAATCGTGTAAACGGTCTTAATCGGTAATTTCTCAATTGAAATCAACCGGGGTATAAACCCGGTATGATGATCATTGCAGTGTATGATTTGCGGTTGCCAGCCAATGCATTTTTGTTTGATCATTTCAATAATCGCTTTGTTGAAAAAGGGAAACGTATCGACTTGTTTTGGAAACGAGAGATAACGGACATTTCTCAATAAGTAGACGGGTACGCCGGTTATCGGATGTTTTACGCGGTAAACGGTTACGGATTCTTCCTGACCGGCGTATGAAAAACTGAATACACATGCGCGGTATTTCCGGAGCGGCCTTAGAGTAATTGCGGTATAGAAAGGGATGACGATGCGGATATCCACACCGTGTTTTCTAAGTGAACCGGGCAGCGACCGCGCGACATCTCCCAATCCCCCGACTTTTATAAAGGGATCCAATTCCCATACGGCATATAATATTTTCATCACAATTTGTATATCGTATTTTGTATTTAGTATAGTAAGAGACGCAGCAAAGTATTATACAAAATACTAAAGGCAATATACTAAATATATCGACTAGACTGCTTCTCCGCCCGGGGCGGATCGCAGTGATAAGAAGTTGTCTAATGATTGATTACTAATCTTTTTATACTAAATACAAAATATTAAATACAATATTCTTAATTCTTAATTCAAAATTCTTACTCAATACTTAATACGTTATACGAATTACAGTTGTCCCGTCATCAGCCGATGGTAAAGTTTCAGATATTCTTCCGCGCTTTTCCTCCATGAGAAGTCGGTTGTGAGTGCAGATTCTACCATTTTTTTATAGACTGTTTTTTTATTTTTCCACATCTCAATCGCTTTTCGCATGGCAAAAATGAGCGATTCAGTCGAATATGCGTGGAACAAAAAACCGTTTACCCCGTCTCGAATCGAATCTTTCAACCCTCCGGTTTCATAGGCAATCGGAAGACTCCCGTACTGCATTGCGATCATTTGCACCAAACCGCAGGGTTCAAATTTGGATGGGATCAACACAAAATCCGCCCCACCGTAAACCCGATGCGCCATCGCATCGTCAAAAATCAGATGACAGGCAACTGTCCGCGAATAGAGTTTATTCAACCACTGCAACCGCTCCTCCCATGATTTATCCCCCGATCCTTGCACCACAACCTGATAAGAATTCGGCGGAAAATCCCGAAGAGTATTATACAAAAGTTCGATCCCCTTTTGGTTCGGATCAAGTCTCCCGATAAAAGCAAAAAGCGGCATCCGGTTATTAACGATAAGACCCAATTTCCTCTGGAGTTCTTTTTTATTTTCAGCTTTTGTCTTTTCCCAACCGGTAATCCGATCTGTACGATTTTCTACACTCTGGTCTTTCTTCGTATGGGGAATACGTACCGTCTCGACAGTCTTCTTCCAATAATCCTGATCTTCAATCCCGTTCAAGATACCGAAAACCCGCCCGGACTTACCCCTGAGAATTTCATCCAAACCCATACCGTATTCTTTGGTCAAAATCTCCTTGGCATACGTAGGTGAAACCGTTGTAATAATATCCGCGTGCATGATCGCTTCCATCAAACGGTTGATTTTCTCTTTTCCGCGCTTTCCGGTCATTGATTTAAACCACGGCTTTTTCATCCCAAGCGGAACCAATTCTTTCCAAGGTGTAGTTCCGTGGTAAGAAAGATTGTGAATGGAAAGAATTGATTTAATCTCAGCACGAGGAGCAGAACCCGTTTTATTCTTGTTTAATACTCTTTTAATTAACAGCGGAATCAATCCCGCATGATGATCATTACAGTGAACAATATCCGGCTTCCACTCCCATGAATTCTGCCCGATGGCTTCCACAACCGCCATATCAAAGAACGGAAACGTGTCGTCGCGAATGATATTCATGTGATTGGAATTTTTAAGAAAATATATCGGGACATTCCCCTCTGGATGAATAACAAGCTGGGTCTCCACGAGTTCTTCGATTCCACTGTACACTACGCGGGTATGAGAAAGTCTCACAACCTGATGTTTGGCGAGATTAATGAGGTTGTAGAATGGAAGAACGACCCGGACATCAATTCCGATTTTTGTCATAGCCATGGGAAGAGCTCGGGCAACATCCCCAAGCCCGCCTTTTTTGATAAATGGATCCAGCTCCCAGGAGACGAAAAGAACTTTCATAGGAAAAATACAAAGAACACTAGATAAATTAACAAAGGATAATGCGCTATGAACAATTTAATGAAACAATTTTTCAATACTCCACTATTACAAGTACCGGGAATCTTTTCTCTATACTAAATACAATATACAAAATACGTAATACGTTATTCTTTATTCCTAATTCCTAATTCTATCAACCCTTTGTACAACCTCACATAATCATCCACCATCCGTTCCAATGAAAACATCTGCTCGACTTCCTTCCGACACGCTTCGCGGCTGATCATGTCAACCTTTTTTACTGCCTCCACCATCTGGTCAACGGTATCAACTATCAATCCATTCACACCGTCATGAATCAGTTCAGGAACCGATCCGCGGCGGAACGCAATCACCGGCGTTCCACAGGCGTTAGCCTCTGCCATAACCAATCCAAACGGCTCTTCCCAGTTAATCGGTACGAGATATGCTTTGGCATTCTGCATCAGTTTAACAACCGTCTCACGGTCCAGAGGCTGCTCCGCTGACACGTCGCCGATAAATTTAATTTTGTCCGAAAGCTCCGGCTTAATCTTTTCATCGTAAAATTTCCTATCTTCGACGTTACCGGAAATATAGAGCGTCTCATCGGTTCGTTTGGCTACTTCAATAGCGGTCAAAACTCCCTTGGGATCAATGTAGTTTCCAGATTCATCTTTAATCCCCGTCATCCGGCCAATAAAGAGCAAATAATCTTTGGTTGGATTCTGTATCATTCTAAAAGCTTCTATATCAATACCGTTGTATACCAGATCAAATTTCAATCCTTCTCCCAGTCTTGCATGACTCTTCGAAATGGAAACCAAATGCGCTTCGGGAAATAGTTTGAGGACTGCCACAAGCTCGGGCGTCATTTGGGCATGAACAGTTGTCAGAATCGGTTTAGTTGTCAGTTTGTGAAGTAATAAACCTAAAAATTCCGGATAAAGATGATTATGAAAGACATCAACCCGGTTTGAATTTAGAGCGGCGTCCAAAATCTCCTTCGTAATCCCGGCCGTATGCTGGTAAAAAGGATTTTCAACCGGAGGAAGATTGACGAGTGACTTGGGAAGCGCCGGAATTACTTCTACACCGGGAATATTGGTATCACCGGTTCCGAAAATAATAATCTCATGACCGCGTTTCTGCAGGCGGGTTATCAACTCATATACAAGATGCGGCCGGCTGGCCGTTGTAGTAAGCGCTAAGGGCCGTTTCAAGGGCGCAAGCATTCCAATCCTCATAAGGATACCTCCTATAAATCTATCGTACTGATTGAATAGGGTTTAATCAAGAGAGGAGGAAGAACGTATTGTAGGGAGGTCAGCACATAGTATACAGTTTTCTAATCGTCAACAATTCATAAACTATAGAGACGCATGTTTAAAACTCTTCGGCCAGGAATATGATGGTATAGGAGGTAATATCTATGATTCCTGGCATCCGTTTAGATTACCAACAGTTAAGGACAATCTCACCAAAGGCAGCCAGACAGGCAGTACTGCAAATCTTAAGAAGTTGTGACGGTAATATCAGTGAAACAGGAAGGATTCTGGGTATTAGCCGGTTAACCATCTACAAAGCACTCCGGAAGCAGAAAGAAGAAGACTTAGATGATGCATCCCGTGCTCCCAAACGAGTCGCCAATAAAACAGCAGGCTCTATTGAAGAGAAAGTAGTTTCCATCAAACAAAAAAACAAATTACGGACCCCTCAGACTTAAGGAAGAATTGTTTGAACAGTACGGTATTGCCCTGTCTCACCATACCATCAGGACTATCATCAGGAGAAACAAAAGGAAGATACGAAAGAAGGAAAACAGACGGTATAACCGGTCACCCCGTCCCTTTATCGATTGGTACCAGGCAAAGCCCTTTGAGATAGTACAGATTGACCTGAAACATATCGTTGACCAGAAAGCACTTTCCCTGGATCAGATATCCCATATCTATGCTCATGATCTGCCTATCTACCAATGGGGAGCCATTGATGTTAATTCCCGATTCAAACTCATCGCCTATTCCAAGGAGAAATCATGGACCAATGGACTCACGTGGTTTCTCTGGGTAACCTCATGGCTAAGAAGCCACGGAGTAACTCATGATGTTGTTTACACGGTTGACCATGGAATTGAGTTTGGTGGTGACTGCTGGTGGAAGATAACGGAGTTAAGACATCTCTTGAGAGGATTCGGCTGCAGTATTATTCAAAACCAGAAGAAACATCCGGAACAGAATGCACACCTTGAAAGGTCTCATAGAACCGATGATGAAGAATTCTACATTCCCAGGATTCTATCTATTAACACTACCCAGGAGTTTTATCAGGAAGCTATGAATTATTTGTATTACTACAACAATGTGAGAAAACATTCTTCCTTACAAGGGAAAACACCCTTTCAGATCGTACAGGAATGTATACCAACCATTGATGTTAGAATGAGGATAGTTCCACCAATCATTCTTGACCGGGTTTCTGTAGAATTAGGACCCTGGAGTGGATACCATGTGCTGGCTCAGTACCGGAGGAAGAACGTATTAAGTATTAAGTATTAAGTATTAAGATTGTTCGTTATCCCGCACGTGTGATTGTTTGCTCTTTGTTCGCGGAAACATTGGAAGTATGGTTGTGGTTGGTTTTGACTTTGGGATAAAATGCAAACTTCTCATACATCATCATAAACCTTTTCGCAATCATCTCCCATGAAAATCGCTCTTCCACAATCCGACGCGCATTCTCTCCCATCTTTATCCGCTTTTCTTCATTGGACAATAATAAATTCACTTTTTCTACGATATCAGATGAATTGCGGGGACGGACAAAATATCCGTTCATACCCTCTTTGACTGCAAGCGGTATTCCGCCTTTTCGGGTGACGACAACCGGAGTTTTACTCGCCATTGCTTCCAGAATCACAAGTCCGAGAGGCTCATCCCAAACACTGGGAGCGACGAAAATATTTGCCCGCTTATAAAACTTGTTAAGATCTTTGCTGGTTCCGAGATGTCCAACGAACTGGACGTTTTGTAATCCGTATTCCTTCGCCATCGCCTCCAGTTTCGGCCGCTCCGGACCTTCCCCTAGGATCATAACTTCCGCAGGAATTTTCCGCGCCGCTTTGACAAGATATTTTACTCCTTTATATTCCGTAAGTTTTCCCGCAAAGACCACTACCTGTTTCCCCTTCAAATTATATTTTTTGTCGATGTCAGAGATATTTAAATCAGGATTAAATTTCTTCAAATCCACTCCTCCGGGGATGACGCGGACGTTGTGACTATACTCGCTTCCGAATATCCGATACAGCCATTCTTTCGTCCAAAACGAATTCGGGACGATTCTCCGGGCCCGGCGAAGCACGTCGCCGGTCAGTGCCAAATACCGTTTATCTTTCTGCGCAGTCGGGATTTCCGAACCATGGACGGTAACAATATACGGAATCTGATAAACACTTTTCACTACGCGTGCGACCCAGGATAAGGGAAATGCGTGATGGACATGTATGATATTCGGCTGGAATTTCTCCACGGCATCGGTTACGGACGTCAGAAAATCTTCGTAGATTTTAATCAGTTCCAAATTAGTCAACTGCGTATACAATTTGCAATCCGGCCATTCCGGATGTCCGGTAAAAGCTACAGGGATGTACATTTTCAGAGGAAACAAAGTGACATTCGGAATCGGACGGGTATCGGGAACACACATCGCAACTTTATGGAATTTCCCGACTTCGGAAGCCAAATACCGCGCGTAGGTACCTGATCCAGAGCCCCAAAGAGGAAATGCCTGTAAATAGAGAACTTTCATGTTGCCGCTATTGTAACGGAAACAAAATGCAAAAAGCAAACGGGGAAAAATTTGTATAAAATATTAAGCCCGCCTACCGGTAGGCGGGTATATTGTATTTAGTATTTAGTATTTAGTATTTAGTATTTAGTATTTAGTATTTAGTATTTAGTATAAGGAAAAAAGTTTTAAGGATTAGTCAGAGGAAAATAGTAGTTATTTTATAGTTCTTTGTTACTTGTTCTTTGTTTATATATTAAAATGATTGCACAGGAGACGAAGGATTGATGGTTGAGAACGAACGTCCTCAGTCTCCCGTGCAATGCGGGAACGTAGAGAAGTATGAGAAATTAGGCTGAACGGTTTATTGCAGCAGACCATCGATCGAAGTTTCCCAATGCGCTAGCTGAATTTGATAATTCATCCTGGAATTTGAGCATTACTCCGTTCCATTTCTTCATGGGTCCGACAAACGATTTCGCAATCGTCACGCGGTTTCGACCAATCGTCACCTCAGTTCCACTCTTGATATGAAAATCAACGGGAACATAAAGGATAAAAGCGTCGATTGAGTAACCGCAGCACCAGATCGCGATGGCCTTTTTTCCAGCCGGCACCTTTAACGGCTTAACTACAGCAGGTTTTTGATTTTTACCCATCGTCTTATCTCTCCTTTATGGAAACAATTACTCAATTATTGAACTACTTGCAAAGTCCACAGTCCCAGGAATTGGCCTCCCCATGGCAAGGTTCCCCAATTTTTCTGAACAAGCCTCACCCGAAGCCCTACTAAGTCCACCTCCGGCCTAACGACAGCCTTCACCATTGCTCTCGTAACAACAAATGCCATTCGGTTTAACGGTGACCCTCTGTAGGTTGATTCCTCAAAATACTTCATTTTAACCTCAAGGACGGCGACGAGAACCGGAGAACCGAGTACTGAGACTGCGATTATTTCCTTACTTTCAGTTTTCTCTCCCTCGATTGCCTTACCCATGGTTTTTTCTCCTTAGGTTCGTTACCTAAATTGATTTGGTTATCTGACTTCACACAGTCTCCAGATTTCCAGATACTTTTTCTCGCCTCCTGGTTTGTTCCACACAAACACTCCAAGATCTTGCGACGCAAGTCTTACGTCTTTACCAATAAGATCTACGTTGGAGTTAACGACGGTGACTACATGTGATTCTTCTACACGAAACTTCGGTCGAAGTGCTGGATACCCTGACCATGTAAGAAACTTTGCCTCATCAAGATTTAGAACTGCAACGATCATCCTACTCGGAAGTAGTACAACTGCAACAATCTTCTTACCCATTTCGTTTCCTCCTTGGAAACTGACTAGACTTTCCTAAACATACGGAAAGAAAAGAAGCGGGAGCAGAATTGACCCAATTGCTCTAATTGCCCTAAACGATAAAAAATTGGAATTTATTTAGAGCACTTAGGGTACTTAGAAATTAGGTCAATTTTCCGGCTTCTTTTCTTTCCGTATGTTTTTACTTCTCTATACCGGAAAACTTAGGAATAAAGTTTTTCCGGTACATACCCCTCTAATCCGTTCCGCCTGAGGCGGATCGGAAAGACGGATATACGTTTGTTAAAGAACGGATTCTCCAAAAGGGCCGCATTTAGTTTGGCCCCCTGAGAAAGTATGGAAGATCGTATCACAGTAAGACAAAATGGTCCAATTTTGCAAGGTTACAATGTTCCGATTTCCCTGTTGTTGAAGGTTTTGTCTACATTCTCTTCATATTTGTCATTCCGACCGATCCCGATGGATATCGGGAGAGTGGAGGAATCTTCCACCCTACGGAATATCTGTATAACGGTTGTTGGAAGATCCATGCGACATGTTTACTCTGAGCGGAGCCGAAGGACTCAGGATGACGAATAAAAAAACCTTCATAAGACTGCTCTTTCTTTCTCCTATTTCTTTGGACACGCAAAGAAAGAGAGAATTAATAAGGTTAAAAAGGGGAAGAGAATAAATGAGTTGGGTAGAATCGATTCCTTATATCTTATACACATCCCAAAAAAACTGTGCGCCTCTTATCTGTCGTCCGAGCCTTCGCGGCTCACGAATCAACCGGTAAAGCCATTCCAATCCATACTCCCGCATCCAATCAGGAGCCCGGGGAACTTGCCCGGCGATATAATCAAACGCCCCTCCTACGGCCATCAAAACCAAAGGATGGTATCTTTTTGACTGCTTGACTCGGTCACTCAGTAACTTTATAAATATCTCCTGCTTCGGGAATCCGAATGCGACGAACAGGATGCTGATCTTTTTCTGTTTAATCTCACGGACTAATCGGTCGAAGTATTTTTTATTTTCCTTGCTTTTGTACCCACTGGAATAAAGAATTAGGAATTTTGAATCAGGAATGGAATTGATAGTGTTCTTAATTCCTAATTCCTTATTCCAGATTCTAATCTCCGGCGCTGTCAGAACTTCAATTCCCAACCTCGGATGCATTTTTCGTAAGCACTCTCTTGTCTTGAGTGCTATCTTACCCCGACCCCCTATAAGTCCTATTCTAATACGCTTTTTCAATGCCAATGCGCATAAACTTTGTACGAAATCCACCCCTGCAACGCGATCAATCGGGATCCCGAAAACCTTCCGAATCGCCCACACCACACCCGAACCGTCCGGTAAATCGATTTGGGCCGAATTGACAATCTGTTTCAGGTCTTCATCGTTCTTGGCTTGGTTAATGATTTCCGGATTCGGAGTATAAATAATAACGGGTTTTCTGTCCTTAATCCTGATTTTTGACTTACGGCCTTTGACGTTTTCCAATCTCTTTCTTATATACTCCAGGACTTCCTCTTTACTATCGATTGTGACAGAGATTCCAAGCAGTGAAATAGAATTTAGACTCATAATAATTTAATATATTTAAACTTTGTATTTCGATGATTTGTGCAATACCCAATAACTGAACACTTTTTTTATTTTTTAATTTGTAAAGTCTCAATAGCTTTATTTAACATATTATTAAGTTGTTTCCGGAACGATTTTGTTTTTAGTCCCTATGTATTATAAGGTATTGTATCAAATCTAATAGGGATTAGTGAAATATTTCACCAAAAGACTTTTTTAGTGATATTATAAGTTATATTAGATATTTCGATACCTAATTGAAGGAATTGCAGCGGTGTTTGAAATTGTCCATTATGCGGTGTTCATTGCGCATTGTGCATTTCCCTCATACAAAATACCAAATACACTATACCTGCCTGCCGGCAGGCAGGCTTAATACGTAAGACTTGATACGTAATTCTTAATTCCTAATTCTCACCTCATTCTCCGCCCGGTTAGAACCACAGTGACGAATAATAAAGGGAATTGTTCTTTGTTACTTGTTATTTGTTGAATGTTATCTGTTAAATTATCAGGAGGAAAACCTTAAACGGATTACAAACTATTCCCTGAGAGTATTTAGGTTTTGAATCGATTCCCGTTCTATCTTTTTGCAATACTGCGTTTGTAAAGATCGATATTTTCAAGCGCCACTCCCGTACCGCGTACGACACATAACAGCGGATCTTCCGCTACATGGACAGGTACGCCAGTTGCATGAACAATTAACCGGTCGATGTTCCGAAGAAGCGCGGTACCGCCGGACAAAACAATTCCTTTATCTATAATATCGGAAGCAAGTTCGGGGGGAGTATTTTCAAGAACCGCTTTAATACCGTTGATGATCTGATTCAGAGTTTGTTGAATTGCAGTGGCTACTTCATCGGAACTGACTTCCACCATCCGGGGCAACCCATTGAGCGAATCCCGTCCCCGAACTTCCATTTTTCTTATCGGTCCGGATTTAACGGATCCGTGAATACTGGATGGAAGCGCGTTTCCAATCTGGATTTTGACCTCTTCAGCCATCCGTTCGCCGACAATCAGGTTATACCGTTTCTTGATAAAACTCGCAATTGCCTCATCAATCTTATTCCCCGCTACCCGAACCGAATGATGGACGACAACTCCTCCCAAAGAAATGACCGCGGCTTCGCTCGACCCTCCCCCTATATCTACGATCATATTGCCGGAGGCTTGAGCGATGGGAATTTTGGCTCCGATTGCGGCCGCAAGAGGTTCTTCGATGAGGTATACCGTACGGGCACCCGCTGACAACGTCGCGTCCATTACCGCCCGGCGCTCCACTTGGGTACATCCGGCAGGTACACAAATCATGACTTCCGGCTTGAAAAAACGACTCCGTCCGCATGTCTGGTCGATGAAATACCGGAGCATCGCTTCCGTCACCTCATAGTCCGCGATGACTCCGTCTTTGAGCGGCCTGAGGGCCATGATATTTCCCGGAGTCCGCCCCAACATCTCTTTTGCTTCATTTCCCACTGCCACCACATGATTGTCTTCCGCGGATACGGCCACGACGGTCGGTTCATTCAACACAACGCCCTGCCCGGTCAGATAAACCAGGGAATTTGCCGTACCGAGATCGATTCCAAGACGTTTGAATAGCATTTGAAAATAGACCAAAGTTTACTAATAACCCAATATTACCACAATAAAAAATATATTCCGCTAATACTTTACACGTAATACTAAATATACGATACGATATGCTTTTATTGAGTTATTTTATTCTCATCGTGCTATAATTACAATGTTCTTCCTCGCATATGAAACGCTTTATTCCATCGGTAATATTCATACTATTGGTTGCCACTACGGCAATAGGCGTTATCATGTATAGCCGCGGATACCGGTTCAATGTGAAAGAGAAATCCGTGAATACAACCGGCATCCTATCCGCCTCGTCCTATCCTGAAAAAGCGTCCCTTTTTATCGACGGCAAACTTATTACGGCCACAAACGCATCCACATCTCTTGCACCGGGATGGTATACCGCGCGGATTTCCAAAGAAGGCTACCAACCATGGGAGGAAAAAATCAGAATCCAGGGTGAAGTGGTAACCCAACTGGATGCCCTTCTCGTCCCGTCAAATCCGTCTCTCCGGGCACTCACGGTTTCCGGAGTTCTCAATCCATCCTTCAGTTCCGATGGATCCAAAGTCGCGTTTGTCATACCGGAAGATGCGAGTCAAAGCGCAAGTCTCACGCCGAAAGCGGGAATTTGGACAATGGAACTTCGAAACGGGGCTTTGGGAAACCGTCCGGAGCCAAGGGCTATTTATCAACCTCTTGCCAAACTTGACTGGTCTTCCGCCAAAATTCTCTGGTCCCCCGACAACCAGGAACTTCTTCTGTTATTTATCCGCAAAGATAACAAGGCCAAAGAAACCGTTACATCCGCCCTGCGGCTTATCGCAGACAGCGACAATCTCACTCCGACTGAAGTTACCAGCATCTATGACCGGATTATTTCCGGCTGGGAGCTTGACCAAAAAGAAAAAACCGATACTTCCCTTACGAGTCTTCCCCCGACACTGAGTACGTTTCTAACCGATACGACGGATGAGATTCATTTCTCTCCGGATGATACGAAAATCCTCTACCACGCAACCGGTTCCGCAACTCTGGCTACGATTGTTACGCCGCCAGTGATCGGATCCAATTCGACCCCTGAAACGCGATCGATTACCAAAGGAAATTATTATGTCTATGACCGCAAAGAAGACCGCAACTATCTGGTCGCCGAAAGTTCCGACATCGCAGACCCCAGTCGGATTAAATGGTACACTGATTCAAAGAATATAGTAATGATAGAAAAGGTTTCGATCTATATCATTGATTATGATGGAAATAATAAACGGGCGGTCTATACCGGACCGTTCGAAGACGGGATCGTATACCCCTGGCAATCCGGAGGAAGACTTATTATCCTGACGTCATTCAATAATCCTCAAACCTATCCCAATTTTTACGAAGTAGACCTCAGATAAATTCAGAGAGAGTAGAAATTCCCAAAAAGTTTTTACAGACACTGCGAAGTGACAGATCATGACGAGTTTCAAAAGCCAAAACAATACATAGGTTTGGAATTAGAATAGTTTAATACCGTATGCCTGGATAAATAGAGTATTACCTACGTCCGGGGTAAGGCCTGAAACGAGGAAATGAGCTGTCACGAGCGGTAAACTTAATTTACTTCAACACATCTTTCTCCGGTCTGGCTAAAACTAACAGCCGTTTGAACGTCGTTCCCGGCGGCCAACAGGTTTGCAGTGTCAGTTGTTCATACGGCAGGATATCGGTCAGGTAGTGGACTTCAGACGGATCAACCGTCAATTTATTGACAACCCGGTACACGTGCCGGATTCCCCGGAAATATACGTCTATTTCATCCCCGGTTTCCAGTTTGTTAACCAGATAAAAAATCGCATTATACCGACCGACATTCCAGAAATTATCCGTCGAATGGGCAAAAAGAAAAATATTCCCCGGGTTTCCCGGAAAAACCGTACCGGCCGCATGAGCAACACCCTTCATGAGAATCGGCAAATACACATCGGTTCTGCCGGCATCCACGTTGGGAAATATCGGAGCATTTGCCCCAATCTTGGGTATGACAATTCCGAATTGTGCGGATACGGGAGAAATAGTTTCAACTTTATCCCCACCGGTGAGCTGGCCAAACCATGTCTTTTGGCCTGAAGGAACCGGTATGGCAGTTGGAGTCGCAACAACAACCGGTTGAGAAACGGTTTGATTTTCCGTTGCAGCTACGTAGCGGATATTTCGGGAAAGCGTGACATGATAACTGATTTCAAGATAGATGATGGGACCGAATGTCATGCCCATTCCGAAGATGGAAAAAAGGATGAAGAAGTTACCGATCGTACGGATGATGATAAATTTAACTCGTTCTTTCCTCGTAACCATGGAAAAAGTATACACCAGTCTTTCCGGAATGATAAGATTTAGAGTTCGTATTTCATCATGAACACTTTGATGGTAGAATACGACTACTTCGGGGTGTAGTTCATCCGCCTTCGCCAAGGCTACGGCGGACAAGAATCTAAATCCCAATGGTATTTCGGGGTGTAGTTCACCGGTAGAACGCTCGGTTCGGGACCGAGAGGTATAGGGTTCAATTCCCTACACCCCGACTCAAAATAGCTTATCAAAAACAGGTTTAATGAAAGTTTTGTGTTGGTTTTTCCGACCGTTTAGTTTTTTCTCTGGGATATTAATTTCCGGTTGTAAAAATAGATAAACCAGGAGACAAAAGAAACCACCCGCTCTCTCTTTAATC
>Ga0172379_10003169_pt1 | contig 26853 bp, 16 predicted proteins | sample GrowelOW334metaG_FD_119756 | JGI IMG/M metagenome (GOLD analysis project Ga0172379, IMG submission 119756) | Groundwater microbial communities from an aquifer near a municipal landfill in Southern Ontario, Canada - Groundwater well OW334 metaG | ecosystem: Environmental > Aquatic > Deep...
AAAAAATAATTTTTCTATTTTGATCCCGCATTAGATGCGGGATTCTCATCCCGACTTCTGACTTACCTGCGCTTCGCTTGGTAAGTCTGGTCGGGATGGAAGTTGAGCTACGAGTGCAAAAAAATGTGCTTTAGTAATAAATTCTATTTTCTAGAATTTCCAGATTTTGTACACCCGGAGGGATTCGAACCCCCAACCCTCAGAGTCGAAGTCTGATGCTCTATCCAGTTGAGCTACGGATGCAAGTATATTTCAAAACTATTCAAAGCGAAATCCCTTTGGGATTGAGCTACGGATGCAAAAAAATAACTTTGGGAAAAAGGATTTCGTTCTCTACTTGTTGAAACAATTTAACATTTTTTTTAACGCTTTTCAACAGATGATTAAGACAAACAGAATACCATTCTTCTAATAAGCATAATCCACTAAAATCCATCTCAAAAACAAAAAATTATAGTCATTGCTCCAAAGGAGTCCCTTCGGGACAATGATCTTCCGTTTTTGAGATGGTTTCTAATAAATTTACCTGGTTCCTCGCGCGATCGAGGATCCTGGGATTAATATCTTCTCTTGTCTGATCGACACGGTAAAAAACCGATAAACCGAACGAGAGTCGAAATATTGCAAATACTCCAGATTGGCAATTCAATGAAAAATTATTATCCCTGACTCCCCGTTTTCTGTATTTCCCTCCGGAATTGACTGTCCATAGACAGTATTTTCTTTCGATTCAAATTATCCGGTTATTCCTCTATTAGAAATAGAGTTACGCTCAAAGCCGCTTGTGCACCAATTACAAGTGACTGCTCAATATCCGCCGTTTTTGAGGGACCGGATATAAACACACCGTATCCCTCATCAAACGCTGTGAGGCATGCACACGCGTCATGCATATTTTCGACGATACAATTTCCCACATCGGCGGTGATTTATAAAAAAAGTTTAGAATTGTAGATTTAATGAAGACTGCGGATGCCTTGGTCTGGATCGAAGAAAACAACAATACCCCGAGGTATTATTTCGGGGTATTGTTGTTCTTTCAAGCTATTTACAGATTACTTCTATGCGGGGAGTTCGTTAATTGAATGGAAGTTCATTGCGCTATCACAATAACGGCCTTCAGGAGTCCTGTCGACGACGCTTCAATCGTTATGGGTGTCCTGCTTTTCCCTGATTGCAGAATCAGCTGACATTTACCATTGAACAACCTCCGCTGCCACTTCCCCTCTTCACACTTGTCCGGTTCATGACTGCTCGGATCGCCATTTCCGACGCCGATAATCGATCCGCTTCCCTTTATCGAGAATTGAATGTTGTTGTTTGCATTCGGAACTTCACGGCCCAGTGAATCGACAACACTCACATTGATGACTGCAGCATCCTCTCCATCGGCAATCATCGAAACTTTCGACGGCGTCAACACAATCCTGTACGGACGCTCAGTCGTTTGAACTGTTTTTGAAAATTGTTTTCCTTGCCGAAAAGCAACCGCCTTCAGCGCCCCAGGTGCATAGGGCACATCCCATTGAAGGTGACTGTTCCGTTTCATCCGTTTTGTTCCGAGACTGTTTCCATTCAGCACCAGTTCAACGCTGTCCGCGTTGGAGTTGATCCAAACGCTGATCTGATTTCCTTCGGATCCCTTCCAGTTCCAGTGCGGCGAGATATGGAGAACATCATCTTTCTTCCACCATGATTGGTAGTAGTAATAAATATTCTTCGGGAAACCGCACATGTCCATGATGCCAAAATGGGAATTGATGTTCGGCCATTGGAACGGCGTCGGTTCGCCACGATAATCGAATCCGGTCCAGACAAATCCCCCCATCATCCACGCATTCTCTGCTGCCAGCGGCCACCAATCCTCTGCGCGATTTGCCCACCAGGGGAATGTTATGTCCTGATCCGGGACATAGCACTGCACTGTATCTTTTTGATAGATTCCACGTGTTGTGACTGTACTTCCCATTTCCGTCCCGACTATCGGCTGATCCGGATGATCGATATGATACGGAACAATTCCGTTCACTCTATAATTAAATCCACGAACCGGAATCACTTCGTTCACTCCCTGAAAAACATTTCCGACATCTGCAGCATACGTGCTTGTGCGCGTCGGATCGAGTTTCTTTTGTTTCGCCAACATTGTCATCGCAATCCGTTTCCCGATACCGGTCGTATGGACATATCCTTCTTCATTGCCGATGGACCACATGAAAACCGATGGATGATTTCGGTCGCGGAGAATCATGCGTTCCAGTTGGCCGAGATATTCGGCACCGCTGTTCAACAATCGGGTCTCATCCATCACCAACATCCCAAGACTGTCACATGCTTCAAGCAGCTCCGGCGTTGGCGGATTGTGGCTGGTGCGGTATGCTGTAACACCTAGCTCTTTCAACAACTGAATTCGATAATATTGAAGATAATCAGGAAGTGCACTGCCGACACCGGCATGGTCTTGATGACAGTTGACTCCCTGAATTTTTACCGGCAGGCTGTTGAGCATTACACCCTTTGCTGCGTCGATCACAATCGTCCTTATACCAAACCGCGTAGTGATCTCATCAACAATTTTTCCATTCGAGCGAATAATTATTGTCGCTCGGTAGAGATAAGGATCGTCCAGAGACCAAAGACGGGGTTTCTGTACACGGATAATGTGTTTTGTCTTCTTTTGTTCTTCCATGGAAAGCGACAACGGTTCTTCTTTGGATCGTGCAATGATCTTCCCATCCCGTTCAGTGATTATGGTTTGAACGGATCCCTGAACATTTCTATACGATTGATTCACAACGGGAATTTCTACAGTGACGTCTGCTATGCTTTGATTCACAGAGGAATAAATAAAAACTTCGTTCTGAACTGTATGGAGTTCATTGAATTGCTCCAACCAAACATGCCGGTATATACCCGCCCCTTCATAGAACCATCCTTCATATTGTGTCGCGTCTACACGCACAACAAGCATGTTCTGATTTTCATACCGAAGGAAATCAGTGATGTCATAGGATATTCCGATATAACCACTGGCGTTATTTCCCAGGTAATGCCCGTTACACCAGACAGCCGCATCTCGGTAAACTCCGTCAAAGTGAATCACAAAACGCTTTCCCGAATCGGACCGCGCCACAGAAAACATTTTTCGGTACCAACCGATGCTCGTTTCCGGGAACAGTCCTCCGACCGGTTTATATCCGTGAGCCATCACGTCAAGATTCGGAGAGTGAACGAACGGAAGTTCCACCGCCCAGTCATGCGGCAGCTGAACAGTTCTCCATCCACTGTCATTGAATCCTGGGTGAATTGCTGTTTGTTCGCTCTTTCCCGTTTTCGACAATAGTGTCGTGATACTGTAGTTAAAGTCCTTTGCCGCATCGGCCGCATGTCCAAACTGAAATTTCCAGTTCTCGTCTATTTGAATCTTTTTTCGCTCCTGTGTTAGCACCTCACCGGCTGGGATTACCAAAATGATAAAGAAAACGATGTTCAGAATCGGTCTTAGATTCATAGCGTTTTTAGTTAATGGTGATGAGAGGAATTGCTCGTCATGGTGATCCCGAAACGGAGACGGAGATCTTCACCCGGTTCCAGCATGATTAATCCTTCCCCATTATTGAATGCGTTGACATTCGATGTCATCGGTTCAATGGCGATCGACCGGCGATCTAATGGCGTGTAGAGAACCAAATAGTTGTATTTCTTCGGTCCTGTCTCCTGCCAAATGGTAAGAGCAGTGTCGTTCCGGGAAGAAATGATCCTTGTCGACGCTATCCCATTGGAACCTTTTACATGGAAACAGGAATCAAAATGTTGACTGTAAAGCGTTTCGGGTCGGCTGAATTTCGAATAGGAATCCATTTTACCGGTTGGAATATTTTTTCCATTTAGTTCCATCATCGAATCCACTTCCAGAGAGAGCTGCAAATCATCCACCGGTTCGTCGATATCGAAATACGGATGCCATCCGTCGCTCACGGGAATCGGGGATCCGGAGCGGTTCACAATTCTCGTCTCACAGATAAATTCGCCGGAGATACCGAGCATATAAATGATCTCAAGAGAATACCGAAACGGATAACCGGCAAGTTCTCCCTGGTAGTCATAATTGAGGAAGCAGACAGCGCGATCGTTCAGCACTTCGGATCGAACGACAGTAAATTGTTTGTCGTACACAAAACCATGACAGGCATTCTCCTCTTCAGGATAATTCAGCGGAAGTTGGTATGAAGTATTCCCGATGGAGTACCGGCCTTCTTTGACGCGGCCGGCAAACGGCGACAGCTTGGCATTTGTGAATATATCCTCCCTGTTCTTTGAACGTGGATCCATTATAGTTCGCAATACCGGCAGGGCGATCGAGCCGTTGCTGAGATTCAGTTCCCGCAGTCGTGCTCCGGAACTCGGAAGGACGGAAAAATACTCGTGCGTAAGATTATTCTTCACTGTTATGACATCAAGTCCGGAGAGGGTTTCCTGTCTGATTGAAAATTGCACCGGGGAGCGCATAGACGGTCCGTTTGGTAGATTATTTCGTCAGGCTTATAGAACTCAATTCGAAGCGGAGTTCCTTTTCGTTCTTTCCTGACGGCACAGCAATTTGAATTGATAAAGCTTGCCCTATATCCAGCGCGTCGGGGTTTGCTTCTGAATTTTCCCATGTCTTTTCCAGAAACAAAGGATAAGAATCAGGCAGGATTCTCCACACCGTTCTCTCAAACGCTGAGAGTGGAACCGATATTTCATTCCAAGAATTCGTCAACATTATTGTTGATCCGAATGCCTCGCCGCTTTTGGCTAGAATTTTAATGATCATCGGCCTTGAAGTATCACCGATTGCTCTGGCATGAATTGAAATGTTCTTATAGTTCCGAAGTCCGTTCCTGAATGGCAAAACAGTTTTTGAGATATCTATCTGGCAAGTAAATCCCAAAGAAGCTGGACCGGAAACAATTGCAGAAAATGAAAGAGCACTCCGAGTTCCCGCCGGCCCGTTTTTGTAATCGACCGTATAGCGTAAGGATCGGCTGAAATTCGGGAAGAGCAAATCCTTTCTATCCCTTTGTACATCGAACAAAAGGATCGGCTCTTCATTTTCCTGAATAGACATTTGCCAATGCTGAGTTGTTGAAAAATCCCAATCGTTCGGATCGCTATGACTCCCTTCTGGATAGGTAAACACCTTTCCGCCGGATTCTACTGCAACGCAATATTCCACTATGCCCTGCTGAAGAACTTTCGGCGTATCCGGCAAAACATATCGGAAACCTTCTATATTCTTCAGCCAGTGTTTTGCGTATCCTCTCCATCCAAATCGCTTTACATAAAGGTGCACATTGAAGATCTTCCTGTCTCCCGCAATCTGGAATTCAAAACTAGCCGGATCTGACGACAGCGAATTTTCTCGAGAATTATTTACTACATAGACGGATGAAGTCGATCCATCCGGAACGTACAGTCCATCAAGGAATCGTTCTTTTTTCATGTAACTCTTCACGTTCTTCTTGTTGACATTGGAATTCCGGACGGCCAGGTAGATACCCGGCGTAATAAAATTCCCTTTTACTTTTGCGGAACTGCTCAATGAGTGCAATATATATATTTCTCCAAGGTCAGGCATATTCAGTTGCAATGGACGTTCATTCCAAAAAAGCCGCGACACCTGTTTTTTCATACTCCCCTGTTCAAACGGATCACGGATCCACATCACATCCGGATACACCTCCAGACGCCAGATACCGCTGTCCAACTTGTCCAGAAAATAAGCACCGGTTCCATTGTATTGCACCATTGGAGAAGATCCGGTCCCGGCAATATGCTGCAATGAAGAACTGTTTTTGGGGATAGTAAAGGTATTATTGGAGTAATAGAACTCGTTTTCGGAATTCATCTCACTGAGATCCTCTTCATAACTCACCCGAATATTTTCGAATCGATTGTTCTCTGGAAACTGACCATAGGAGTGCATCATCGGGACAGTACGAAACGCCTTCCCGGCGATCATTAAACTGATCGCTTTGGAAGGAGAATATAATATGTTCAGAAAATGTGTGGGGTATTCAGTATTGCTCCATGCAATCTGTGTTGGATCATAACTGAACATTGCAGCAAATTGCATCCCTGCTTCCCGAAAACTGCGCGCCATTGCGGGATACATATAGGAACCGCCGACATCCGCAGCATCAAACTCATATACCATTTTCGCTTTTGACGCATATCCTTTTAAACTGGCGGAAGGAATTGAATACCGATTAACATTCAGAAGAAAGTTTCCACGAAGCATCGAGCCATGCACGAGATTTGTCGGATACCATTGGAATGTTATTCCATCAATGTCCGCCGCTGTTATTGCAGCTGCTTGAATGTCACTCCACGTTTCGCTGATGTTATAAAAGACAGGTTTTTTCAATCCGGAAGACCGAAACACTTTCACCATTTCGTTGATATAGTCCGTTACCTGCTGCGCAGAATCGGGATGACGCGGTTCATTCACGATCTCGAAAGCAAGTATATCCGGATCGTTTTTATAGGAAATTTTTTTATACGGATTGATGTGTTCGACAAATTGTTTAAGATATCTCCGCTGCGCTTGTCTCACGGCAGGATTAGTAATGAGTTCCCCCTTGCTTGTGTTGCGTGTGTAGCTTGCTGTAGGAATATCCGGTTCCGGCCAACCTGTTCCCCACCAGGCAATCGGAGTGATAATACTTTTTATTCCGTTCTCGGACAATTTTGCCAAGAGATAATCAAACAGATCGAGATGCTCATTCTTCAACAGATTCCCGACACTGTCCGTGATTTCTTTTTCCCATACATGCACACGAAAAGCATCAAGTCCTAAGCGTTTCATCTGCGCCACATCCAGGTCAATTGCTTTCTTTAGTGAAAGTCCGAGACGCTTATGTGCCCTGTGTGCATAAGCAAAAGGAGTTGTGTAATTCACTCCGAAGAGGCTTACTTCCTGCTGTGTACCATTCCATCGCATCACTCCGGATGAATCAACAAAAACACCATCCGCTTTTTTCTCGTTTGGTTGAGACCACAGTGCTCCTGCAAGGATGCAGATGAATAGACAAACTGTTTTTTTCATTTGAGCATAATCATTTTGCGGATCTGCTGGAAATCTCCCGCAGTGAGTTTCACGAAGTAGATTCCGGAATTGACTCTCCGTCCGATATTATCCGTGCCATTCCACGCAACGGAATATTCGCCGGCGGTATGCAAGCGATGCACCAGATTTCGGATTGGTTGTCCCAGCAGATTGACGATATCGATCTGAACATCCACAGAATTACCGATGGTATACCGGATAAGCGTTGAAGGATTAAACGGATTGGGGAAGTTTTGGAATAGGTGAAACTGTTTTGGTGCTTGTTCAGATCGTGTTACAACAGCAGTTATCGGATTCCGTTCATTGAAAAACTTCCACATCAGTGTCGTATCGGAAGCTGGGAACAGAACGGTTCTTTCATTGATTCCCGATTCCCAACCGCCAAAAGAACTGTTTGCAATGAAAAACTTATATTTGATCTCCGTCCCGACCGGAATAGTGTTTTTCGGAAAATATACCGCCCCGGACCAGAATGAGCCTCCTGCGACACTCAATGTTTCTCTTTGCAAAACAACGGTATTTGAATTCCAGGAAAGCACTCCTTGTGTAGAAGCCGAATCTCCGCGGAGAACGACTGGACCGTTCACGGCAGGATCGAACTGCGCATTCTTCATCAGATCAGCCAAGTTCACTCTGAAATAGATTCCAATTGTATCCTGTTTCTTCTGCAACGGAGACCAGAACTGTGGCTGTGAATATCCTGATGAATTGAAGTATTGCAGATCGATGAGCGTATCGTTTTTCCCCGCAGTGATCAATCGGATATTTCTATTTGCTCCGTCCGACGGCAACACTGGACCTTCATAACCGAGACGTAATTTTGTCGGGATGCTAATCGTATGTCCCGTCCAAAATTTATACTCCAGTTTATCCGACTCGTACATTTTGAACGAATACTGCCAGTAATCCCCTCCGATATTTTGCGGCGCCACTTGCGAATACGAATCCCAGGTAACGAGATCTCCGCTGGGAAGCAACGATGAGCCTTTTCCGATGATTTCGCCCCGCACTTGAACAATGCCTGTCGTTGTTATCGTATCCCACAGTGTTGCCGTATTGACACGGATCGTAACATTAATCTTTTTCAGAGAGTCCAAATCAAGGAATGCGTTCACAGAACTGAGCGCCGATCCGGAAAAATCGAATACCGTCAGATGTTCCCATGCGGAACCGATCGGAGCGACGGAAATATATGCAGGCTCCCAATAGAAATACCCAATCCCTTTTCCGTTTGTTGTTCCTTTGATGATGTTCGTGATGTTTGCGAGAAAAGCCTTTTGACCCTGCGGCGAGATCGAATATCCTTTGGGGAGTTTTACCGGATCAACTCCGATATTTCCATGGCCGTCGTTCAAAGACTGGGTTGTCCAGGGATACGCAGTTTCTGCTATCACGATCTGTTTATTGTACCGCACAGCAAGATCGTTGATATTGTTTTGCATTTGCGAAGGAGTTCCATGCCACCATGGATAATAGGAGAGTCCAATGATATCGAACTGCACACCTTGTGCGAGTAGGTTATCAAAAAACCATCGGCAGTCATTATTATTTCCTCCTCGGTCGATATGGATCATGATTTTCATAGTAGAATCAAGCGCCGCATCTTTCGCACCGCGAATCCCTTCTTTCACTAACTCTCCCAGTTGATACCAACCCAACGAAGTGTTATTTCTCCCATCCGGCCACAACATACCGGGGGTTATCTCATTTCCAATTTGCACCATATCCGGCAGTGCATTGTGCTGTTTTAAAGTCGAGATAACGAATTTTGTATAGGAATACACGCTCTCTTTGAGCGCCGCATAGGAAGCATTAGCCCAAGCCGCAGGTTTGTTTTGTTGTCCCGGATCGGCCCACCAGTCAGAATAGTGGAAATCAAGCAGGAATTTTAATCCTTTCGCTTTCACTCTTACTGCATACGCTGCTGTCTGATCCAGTCCGCACCATCCCCCTGTTGGTGTATGCCAGATACGCAGACGCACATAGTTCATTCCGTTCTCCTGCATGATATCAAGAACATCTTTTTCGATCCCGTTGACTCTATATTTCCCGCCGAGAGATTCTATCTGCGGTACAAAGGAAAGGTCGCCGCCGCGGATAAAAGTATCGCTGCCGGTCTGTGAATGCAGCAGTGTACCGGCAACGAAATTAAGTGCAACGAAAAGGACAAGAGAATTTCTCATATAAACACCGCTCACAATAGTAATGAAGTCCGTCATCACGACGGACTCCATCGAGAACATCTTACTTCGTTAATAGCATCTTCCGTACCTGCGTAAACGATCCTGCACGCATCTGAACAACATACATACCGGAACTCAAATAAGATGCTGCCGCATTCCACACAACAGAGTGGGTACCGGGTATTTGCTGCAAATCGGCAAGTGTCGCTACTTTCTGTCCCAGAACATTATATACCGCCAACGTAACGTGAACATTGTGCGGGACTGTGTAGGTGATAACAGTCGAAGGATTGAATGGATTTGGATAATTCTGTTGCAATCCATAGGCTTCCGGTATGGCGCTTCCATCACCTCCTACAGCTGAGACCTGATCCAAATTTGGCGGATCTTCGATTGTGAGACTGTCAAGCATCCATGGCATCTCCGCAAGCGAATACGTACTCGGCCATACAGCAGAATCCGCAGTGACTTTCACCGGATGGACATACTGATAATACCGTCTGCCAAGAATCGCACTGCCGCTTCCGTTCCATATTTCGCCGCTTGTTGATGTATATACAACACGATAACAGAATTGATACAGGGTCGGTGCGTTCATTTCCCATGTTGCGGAATATATTCCGTCGCCGTCAATATCTGTCAACATCAACCGATTGTCCGTCCCCCACATCGTTTTTCCCTGAGTAATAACTGCCAGCGATCCGTCAAATTGAATATAGGCCGTATCAATTCCCGGCTTGAACAATGTGCCGGGATTTTGAGTAACATCCGCAGCCGGTCCCATATTGATATTGAACGTCACTTTAATGGGTGACGTAATAGCCCCTTTCCAATGCAGGCTGTTGAAGAATTGCGCCGGGGATCCGAAATCGCCGGGGATTGATTGCTGCAGCTGATCAGTGTACGTGTATTTTCGGTCAGCTCCGCCGGTCACTCCCGGTTCTTCCCAACCATCGCTCAACGCCAATCCTTTAATAAAATTCGGACTGGTCGAGTCTACACGAGAGCCATCCCATGCAATATAATATTTATAGGTGATCACTTCATTCGGGAATTTCGTGAACGATTCAACCTTTGACCATTCTTTCACATCCGGATCATAAGTCATTTTTAGCATGGATGCTGTCGTATCAAAATCTGTCAATGGATTGAAATTGTTTGGAGGCCATCCTTTTGCACCGGTCACTGCTATCTTATCACCGAGCGCTCTGTTGAACAGATTGGATTTTTCCAGCGCATCAGTCCGTACCGTGAACAACACATCCGCAGTCACTTTGGGTCCGGACGGAGGAAAATTGTTGAAATACTTCCAAAGGATCGTCGTATCGTTCTTGCCGGAAAAAACGATGGTGCGATTGGCGCTGGATTCCCACGTATCCGGCTGAATGACAAATTTATATGCTTGCTGCGTTGAGCCGGGCGTAATGCTGGACTTGGGCAGATATGCCACACCGGACCAGAATGAACCACCGTTGACACTGTTGGCTTCGCGAGATAACACCTTAATCACCGACCAGGGATTATCGTTGCCGAGCGGCAATCCTCCGCGAACATCAACAACATTCGAAGCAGGATTAAAATCTGCTCCTCCCATATTCACTCTAAAATAGATCGCAACAGTATCCGGCTTCACTTCGAATGGACGCCAGAACTGATCGACGGTATTTTCCCAACCATTATAATATTGCAGATCCAATGTCGTATCACTGCTCCCCACTGTTATGAGCCGGTTATTCCCAGACGGCACACCCGCATTGATCGGGCCTTCCCATCCAGTCCAATGGAATGTCGGATTGTCGGCTGAGAAATATGTTACGAACTTATATTTTATAACATCCCCGGGCGTTGCCTGAAATGTTGCTTCCCAATAATCGCCCCCTTTGTTGACAGCAATGATACCTGTGGCATTATCCCATGTAATGGATGGCGTCGTTCCTGACACCGATTCGCCGCAAACCAGTACTAGGCCGGACGGTCCAAGAGTATCGAGACAGGTAGAAGTATTGATTCTCATTTTGACATTCACGGTTTGCGCATCCGCCTGCATCACCATTAATCCGGCGATAAATGCAATCGGGAGCAACCGAAACAACAACGAGTGTCTTTGTTTCATAGCCCACTCCTTTTATTATTTAGTTAATGAATGAATCCCTTCAAAAAAAGAGATAGTTGTTTATTCGTATTATATGTTTTCTAAAGCTTAAAAACGTATCCCCAGCGTGAACCGGCTGGATTCTCCCAGATGATTGTACTGCTGAAAGGCGTACTCGGTTGTAATCGTCACACCGCCGACGATTTCAATGTCATGAAGACTAATACCGAACGTCGGTCCGAATTCATTCTCATCAAGAAACAGATCACGGTATCCGGCGCGGAACCGAAGCAGTTCATTCAGTAATCCCACTTCGCCGCCGCAATTCACACTCTGCGCATTGTCATTGGGATTAATGCCGTCCGCAGACACCGTGACACGAACATCCTCATTCTGCAGCACTTCTCCGGATATTCCGATCCTCATAATCAGTGGAAGATCGAATTCATCCGTATTCAATCGCCCAACGACGCTCTGATTATTCCCTTCCTGATTCGGCGCTATATCTGCCCGGAAATTCAGATCCTCACCGTCCATGCGCATCTTCGAACCGAAATTGGAGATGCTCGCACCGAAACGAATGCCGGCAAACGGAGTTTCGAAAATCGTGCCTATATCGAATGCGATGCCGGAGGCAGCGGTATTAAAAATGGTTTCACGGATGTATTTGAACGTCCCGCCGATGGAAAACCGGTCGGTGAGCGACCTGCTGTAGGAAACCCCCAACGCAATGCTGGATGCCATAAATGTTTCACCTGTTCCCATTTGCTCTTGCGGCGTAGTAACTTCCATCGCATCCGTATGAAGAATAGTCGTAGAAAGTCCAAGTGTTTCTCCTTCTCGGAGCGGCAGGACGAAACCGACGAAATCGAAATCGATCCCAGGCATCCACTGCGCATGATCCACAACAAGAACCATCGAGGAAACCGAGGAGAGGATTGATGGGTTCCAGGACAATCCTGCGGGATCATCTTTCATCGAGACAAATGCGTTCCCCATGCTGAGTGCACGTGCTCCAACCGGAATTCGAAGGAACGTTGCCGCAGATGTTCCCACCTTGTTCACTTCCTGGGGAGAGACCGTCTGCACGGTAGCGAGTAACATTCCAACTATTCCAATATGTGCGAGTATCCTTCGAATATTCAATATGTCCATGTTACTTTCACCATTCATTTGATGATCGCAAATGTCCCGGTCTTCGCTCCGATGCCGGGTGCATCAATGTGATAGACGTAGATACCGTACGCTATTTCAAACTTTTCATCGCTCAACACATCCCAAATAGCGGTGCCGTCTTCGCGGGCGGATTCGTGTTCGATTTTCCTCACAAGCGCTCCGGCAACGTTGAATATCCGGATTGTGCATTGCGCAGGAAGATTGATGAAGTGGATCTCTCGCGGACCACGCCCGCTTGTAAAAGTATTGCGCGGTTCCCATATTTCAGCAGCGACGTAAGGATTCGGCACTACGCGGATGCGGCTGAGATCTGCTCTTCCTTTTTCCGCAGCGATCGATGATTGCTTTATTGTGAACTGGTATTGATCAAACGACAGGAACGGTTTATTCAGAATAATGTTAACGGTATCCCCCTCTTGTGGATTTCTAGTTCCGCTCTTCAGATTTAAGACGAACTGCCACGTCAACACCTTCTTTCCACTTTGGTCAATTTCCAGAAACGAAATCCTGTCAGCATCAGGTGTAATAAGACTCGGATTAATGCTGAGCGAACCATCAGTACCGTGATTTTCACTGAAGAGAAACTCCAGTTCGATGTTCAGCGTCGTATTAACCACTTTGAAATTGACGGGCTTTCCTGTGTATTTTCTTCCGCCGATCGTCGTATCCTTCGAAGTCGCGAGGCTGGTATTTCCTACAATGATGCGATAGTCATACGGATGCTGGGTACCCTGGATAAATCCCGAGCTGAATGGATTGAAATCGAATGCATAAACACTGGTAGAATTCCAGATGGATTTTTCCGCATTCAACGAGAGTTGCTGTTCATTGGTCAACTGCAGCCGGAAACCATCCACAATGCTAATCTCATCTCCCGGGTTGATCCGCGGATCATCCTTCAACAGAAATACATTTTCGGTGTTGTCGCGCAGAGAAAATGAAATCGTCTTGACAACATTCTTGCTGGAAACAACAAAAACTGAATCCCGAAATGTCACATCATACTGATGTCCGTTCTTCAATCTTTTCGGATCGATGATCTCAATCCCGATCGTACCGGTTGCCCCGCCAGTGACATGCGTAAACGATTCTATTTGCGGCGGTTTGTATCCGGCTGCGGCAGCGGATGGTCTGACCACCGCCACATTTTTCCCGTGTGTGATGGAGCCGTCCGTTGTGACATTCACTTGAATGGGTGTTTCAGAAGGAGCAAACCTTCCGGCTTCAAATCCGAAATCGTATGCCGTCACGGCATAAAAATATCGCTGACCATTGATTACATCACGGTCGGTGTATTGATGACGGATACCAGTCTCCGCACCGAGATAAAATTTCACACCATTAATATCGATGGAATGAAGACTGTCGATGCCGTCTTTCAGATCGAATTGCGCGATCGGATTCAGAAGCGTTTTCACACCGTATGCGTCCGTGATGACCTTTGCATCAAGGAATGCTGCATCAGTGGCACGATAGATTTTATATCCTTCAAAGTCTTTGCCATTACCGCCGATCTTATTGATATAACGGTCGAAAGAATTCTCTGCAATATCATCCCAATAGAGTGTTACTTGTCCATCTCCGGGGACGGCGGTGATCGTGACCTGCAGCGGTGCCTGAGCAAACTGATAATCTGCATTGTACGCTTTTGTCGCTTCCGCTTGTTTCCGTACAACGCTTTCAATATCCGCATTCGATGATGTCCCGCCGGCTGCGATCGAAACGCTGATCGCCATCCGTTGCCGTTGTCCGGGCAGCAACGGGAAAAATCCTGAAGCAACATACGTTTGAAATTCCCCTTCCTGACGGACGAGACTGACTTTTCCTGGAATCATCAACAAATCCCACAAACTCTTATCGGACCATGAATTGCGGTTGACGATTCCGTCATTAATTTGGAATGCACTGGTAATACCGATCAGATCCGTTTCACTCACGTCAGTTTTATCCACATTGGTTTCCCCCGGGAATTCCGTACCGGCACCGCTTGTCGGTTTTCCATCCCCTTCTCCTGCATCGCCGGTTGCCCGAACGCCGTCCATTCCATAGTCATCCAGGAATGAATCCCAGTCATTGTCATTGTCGAATCCATCATCGCGGGATTCATCGATCATCGGTGCGATATTTCGATGGTTCCATGCTGCTGTCATTCCGGAAACAACAAATCCCCGTTTGATGGTGTCTCCTGCTGCGTACGAAGTATAATTAATGTACCGGACAGGAATGACTGTCTGTGTAACTTCGTTGATGTGCAATAGATGAAGCGAACGTTTCTCATCAATAATGCCGTCGAGATCTTCATCATATCCATTCGCAATGGTGTCTTCCCTCAACGTGGCGCCATTTGCAGGAAGGGAATACTCCTTGTTTAAACTTCGGACGATCCCACCACCGGCGGGATATGTAGTCACGATTCTATTGTACGTTTCCGGTTCGATCAAAACAATCTTGTCGCCGGGTTGAAGCACCCGCGCCGCAAATTCATTTTCTGTGAATTGCGGAATCTTTGCCGTATCGTTTCCAACAGCTGCTAAAAGATTTGGAAATTGAATTGCATCACCGTCATCGTCTATTCCATTCACCTGATTGCCGGGAGTTTCAATATACTTCAGTGATGCTACTCCGACTGGAGAACCGCCGAACGCTTCGCTTCCCGTCCGGCTGACATCCGTCAGAAATGCTGTTGCAGTTTGAAGGTCGACGAACGGAAAATCGTCGGGATTATCCCCGCCAACCCAGTCCGCAACGAACATCAGGAACGACGCCTTCTCGATTGTTTTCGTTCCGTCGTTTTTAATGTCATGAATGGAAAAGAGGATATCGTTCACCAACACATGGGACCAGGCAAGCGTCCGGACATCCATGATCAATCCCAGTCCGCCGCGGGAGAAATCGGTCGTATCCGGTGTGTATGGCTGACGTTTGTATAGATCATCCGAAGTAACATAATATGCTTCCTGATCGGCGTTGAAGATATTCTTGCCGAAAAAACCGTTCCATGAACCGCTCCATCCCGGATCCCAGAAATCAGTTTTTTTGTCTCGCCACCCTCCCTGCACTGCTTTCGGCCAGGTGGATGGTTTGTCGCTGCGTGCAATCTCAGTTTGCTCTGGATCGATGAATCCCGGAACCGGTTCCAGATTCCATGAATTGCCGCTCGGATCACTTCTTCCTGTCGGGACTTCTACGAGATACGTGGTTTCACCGTCGTTTCCGATCACTTCGCCGCCGAGAAAGATATCCACGAGCGCAATATAGATGCGTCCGGTGTTCTTCGGCCATTCAAAGTTCACATAGTCCGGCCGATTGCCCGGATTACCGGCGTACCCGGAATTGAAGATGGACGTGCGAATATTGTTCCCGTCGATATTCGAGCTCCGGCGGTAATTCACATCTCCTCTGAATTCAGACGGCGTGTGGCTTATCACCTGGCTCAAGATGGAGTGCGGCAGCATTGCTGAAAGTAGGAGAAGTAAAAATACGTTCGTTGGCTTCATCATCATCCCAAAAATGAATATCCTACAATGAAAATTTCGTACCGATTATGATACTTCGCGGTTCACTGTAAAAGGTTGGATCATCGAACCAACCTGGATCATAATCGCTGAGCTCCTGTTTCTGCAGCGTAAATCCCGCCTCACCGGTATCGCCCCAAACATTCACAGGATTTGCACTATCGAACACATTCAGCACTCGGACAAATATTTGAACATTCACACCTTCAAATTGAAGAATTTTAAATGCTTCCACATCGAACCGGGCAATAATCGGTTTTCGACGGCTATTCTCTGCTAATCCTGAAAGAACATTTCTGCCCGTATATGCTCCGCCAATCCGCGTCGGTGTATAAGGCTGACCAGTATTCATCGAAGCAATAAGGCTGGCACCCAATTCCGGTGTGCCGATCATGAAATTTCCGTTCAACGTGTGCGTTTGATCCCAACCGAGCGGAGTCAATGTTTTTGTCGGCTCGGACCCATCCTGCTGTGAAAAGAATTCCTCATCCGGCGAAGAATTCGTTCCATCCGCTACCTGATAAGTATAGTCGATACCGAAAGAGAATTTATCTGCATGTCGCTTGGTAACGGAAAGCGTAATACCTTTGACATTCGCAAAATCACGATTGACCCGTTTTGAATAGGAAAGTCCTGCAAGAAATGTCGGAATTGCCTGTCCCGATGATATCCAATCCCGGATGTCGCGGTAGAAGGCGGTCACATCAACGGCTATTTCATCCGAAACTTGTTGCTGCAACCCGAATTCATAGATAGTGGTCCTCTGAGGTTTCAAATCGTTATTTCCGAACGGTCCCTGTATTCCCTGTTGTGCAGATTGCAGTTTGAATTGATCACCGATATAGAGCTGGCCGTATTCCGGCACCTGCTGAAAAATGCCGTACGAAAAACGAATGATCCCTCTGTCCGTAATGGGATATGCAATTCCCAAACGAGGACTCACGGCAATTTTCTGTTTTACTTTTGTGTACCAATATGCATCACGCTCGGATACAGAGACAGCGTTAGCCGGTGTCTGTTCTGCGAGTCCGATCGTTCCGTCATTATTCAGATCATGATAGCGGTGTTCCGGTTTGAATGGATTATAGATATCTGGATCTTCCGGGTCGGAAGGAATTCTCCCCGCGGGATCGAACATTTCGAAACGGATTCCCGCATTGATAATCATACTCTGCAGTTCGATTTTATTCTGGATGTAGGCGGCGAATTTTACCGGCTGCCGTTCAAACATATCATGATTCGGTTTTTCTATGCCTTCAATCGAAGGAATGAACGGAACGATATCCCTTCCCGTCGCATCTTTTGCCGGCACCAAATTGATATTTTCATAGAACAATTTGTCGGACTGCCATTCCACTCCCATTTTAAAGAGATTCTCCTTATTCAATTGACTGGTGAGATCCCACTTGGCAATAAGACTCTTCGTGTTCCGTTCGAATCGGTTTAGATTGGTTCCCGCCATTCTGAAATGATATCCCGTTGCGCTGAGCGAATCCGAATGCACATAGCGCGGATCGTCCGGTGAATCATACAACCGTGACCGATTGTCATTAAACCGATAGGCGAAAGTGAGTTCCTGGAATGTGTTCTGAGAAAATTGATAGGTTAGTTTGGGAATTATACTGATCCCCCGTGTCTCATTTTTCCCCGCTCCGTTCGGATTCAGTCGGTAGATGTGCGAATAAAATCTGTTCGCTTCCATGCTCCCAAGAACATCAATTTTCAGCGTCACTGCATCGCTTGCGCGCCAATCGAATGTAGCCTGTCCACTCCACCTGCTGTTGGAATTCATTGCAACAAAGGCACTATCCGTTGCGATAGTTCTCCCTTGTGGACTATATGCATTCACTCCATAGAGATACCCGTCCGTATAATAACGGCGCATGGAGAGATAGTAGGAGACATCTTCGCTCAGCAACGGACCGCTGATGGTCCCCTGAAAATTATAGTTTGCCGCAGGAGAGAATTCATCGATCCCCCAGAAAATATCGTTCCGTGAGCTGACAAAATCACCAGACCACGCTTCGATACTGCTGCGGAATTTAGATCCTCCGGTTTTTGTCACGACATTAATAACGCCGCTCATCGCGTTGCCGTATTCTGCATTGAACGTTCCACTGATTACCTGCAATTCCTGGATGGATTCCGTTTCTACTGAAAATGCCTGCGTCCGCGAAAAATCATCCGTTACACTGACGCCGTTCACCAAATAGGATACTTCACTCGAACGACCTCCCCGGATATGGATACCGCCGCCGGCATCCTTGCTGACTCCAGCCTGCAGTGTAATCAATTGGTCCAGGTTCTGCACCGGCAAATTCTGGATTTCTTCAGCAGTAACACGGGACTCCGTTGCGGTCAGATCTTTTTTGATCAGCGGTGTTTCTGCAGTAATAATTACCTCGTCCTGGCTAATGGCGGATTGGTTCAGCGTGAAATTGATTGCAGTAGTCAAGTCGTTTAAAACACGCACATTAGTCGTAATTGCTTTCGAATAGCCTAAAATACTTGCAGTCAGAGTGTATGTTCCTGACGGAATTTTCAAGATCATAAACTCGCCAGAAAAATCGCTGACGGCGCCATATCTGGTCCCTTCCAACATGATATTAACGCCGATCAATGCTTCTCCGGTGGCCGCATCCCTCACCGCTCCGGTGATCTTGCCCGTATTCTGTGCATTCAGCATCACCAAGCCGAAATAAATACTGAGCAATAGGTAAAATGCAGTTTGTTTCATAGTCGTCATCATTCCACTATTAAGAGTGATTCCAATCGCTCCGGGAATATGTTCCACTGAATTTTATTTTTTAACGTCTCCACATATTTGGATCGTTGCTTCAGCCATGTTGTTGTGATGAGTGTCTCGTTGATCTCATTTTTCACTTCATCAAACGGACGAAATGACGAACGTTTCATTTCAGTACATTGAAGGAAAAGATATTTGTCCCCTTCGATTATTGGACCGTACCAAATACCGGGTTGGATAGAACGAAGAGATTCGTCCATCTCCACAATTTCCTGTCCCTTGAAAAACCCCATATCCCCCCAATTTGCCGCCGTTGCTGATTGAATGGAAAATCGCCGGGCAAGTTCCCCAAATGCATTACCATTTTGCAGCAGCATTCTTACCGAATCGACGGCTGTTTTCCGGTCCAATAGAATTCCGCTGAGACGAAACTCCGGTTCTGTGCGATAGATGCTCCGGTTCTGAAAATAGTAGGATCGGAGAGAGTCGGTTGTGAAAATGATTTTCTTTTTAAATTCGGATTCTGCCGCAATTAACAGATAATTGTCAAACTGTTCATCAACTACTGATTGATAACGGAAGTCTGAATCCAAATGTCGGTTTTTCGCCTCTGTTTCCATCACTGTCCGGAGCATAAGACCTGCAGCATAGTCTTGCAGATCCTCGATATTCTTTATCCAATTCCATTGGCGCTCTGTCGAGCGCTTCATTTCGGCGACCAATCGCTCCACATCCCAATAACCATTATTGGATCGGACAATCGGTTGTTGTAATTCCTTTCTGGTAAAATTCTTTGCCGGATCTTCTACAATAGCAACGCTGGAACGATTGCGCAGAACTACGAGCAATTTTTCCATTAATCGCTCATCACATTGAATCTCTAATGTTGATCGAAGCGTTGCGGTGAATTTTCGCGCCGCTTCTTCGAACTTTCGCTTATGGACGAACGGACGCAGCTTTTCCTTTACCCGTGCAAATTCAGTTTCTGTTAAAAGTGGATGAACATTTCGCTCTTCTACTTTGAGAATGCTGTATCCCTGAACTGTCCGTAACGGCTTGGAAATGGAACCGACAGAGATTGAAAATGCCGTTTCTTCAAAAAGCGGATCCATTTCGTCCGCAGTAATGTAACCCAATAGGCCGCCGGATTTTTGCAATTGAGGATCAGTGAAGATTTGCTTTGCCAATTCTTCGAATGTCTTCCCCTTCGATAGTTCAGCAAAGAGTCTGTCCGCTTCTTCTTTGGTTGGTGCATAGAGGTGACGCACCTTTACTTTTGTGTTCATGCGGACGAAATATTCTCTCACGTCGGATTCACTGACGTGTATCAATGGTGAAATCGTTTGCTCGGTGTAGGCATTCAACAGTGCTTGCAGCCGAATTCGAGAAAGTTCTTTCTGTGCTGATGGGGTTTTATCAAACTGCTTTTGTCTGGCATAGGCGATTAGAATCTCATCTTCGACGATCGTTCTTAAAACACCGATTCTTGTTTCAATATTGTCCGAAAGTCCTGCTGCAGCTATCTTCTTCTGGTAGAATTCCACGAAAGAATGCGCCAGGATTGGTGCCCGGTCGATTACTGCAAGTGTATCAGCCGATACGGCGGAATGCTCTTTCGTCGTCGCACAGATGAGTGAAACAAAGAACAGCAGAAATAATATCAACGAAGATAATTTCATTTTCGTTCGTTGCTTGCATTATTGTATTTATAATGGCTCGAAGAGAGTTCTCTGAGAATCTTTGCACTCTGTTCCGGCGTACTATCGCGCTGCGGTTCCGCCATCATTTCATACCCGACCATGAATTTTTTCACCTGCGCCGACCGGAGCAACGGCGGATAAAAATGCATGTGAAAATGCCATTCCGGATGATCCTTTCCGTCGGTGGGGGATTGATGCAATCCCGATGAATATGGAAATGACGTTTCAAAAAGATTATCATATTTCGCAGTTATAGCGCCAATAATATTCGCAAACGCCGACCGTTCTTCATCCTTGAATTGGTGAAGTGATCCGATTTTACGGCGCGAGATGATCATCGTTTCATAAGGCCACACCGCCCAAAAAGGAACGACAGCCACAAACGCACTATTTTCATACACGATTCGTTCTTTTGACTTCAATTCCGTTTTAAGATAATCAGACAGCAGGCTGCGTTTCGTTTTTGCATAATACCGTGAGAATTGGTGCAGTTCCTTTGCCGGTTCCATCGGTATACTTTCCTGCGCCCATATCTGGCAATGCGGATGGGGATTGCTGTTTCCCATCATTGATCCTTTATTCTCAAAGATCTGAACATACTTGATATGCGGATTTTTACTGAGAGCGGAATATTCCTTCTGCCAGACTGTAATGACATTCCTGATCTCCTCTTCACTCATTTCCGCCAGGGTTAGATCATGTCGTGGTGAAAAATTAACTACCCGGCAGATTCCCCGTTCGCCTTTCGATTGCAGCAAGGGATTTTTTTCAGGCGGATCGGCTGGAATATCCATGAGAAGCGACGAATAATCATTGGTGAACACAAATGTCGAATCATACTGCGGATTCACATCGCCGTTTGCCCGTTTGTTGCCGGGACAAAGATAGCATTGAGGATCGTACTGTGGACGGTATGCGGGTAGAACCGGAGCAACCTCTCCCTGCCACGGCCGTTGCGTACGATGAGGAGAAACGAGTATCCAATCCCCGGTCAGGATATTTTTTCTTCTGTGCGGATAAGATATAGGATTAGATGGGTTCAAGTTCGTCCCCAGAAATAATTGTAGTTCCTGCACTGATTGTCGTTACATACGTACGCAATTCAATACCGAATGCTATACGGTACTGTTCCGCTGCATTCTTTGCCAATTCATCCACTGCGCCGGAATCGACGAGATTGATGGTGCATCCTCCGAATCCACCGCCCATCATCCGGGCGCCAAATATTGAAGATTGTTTTCGTGCAATAGAAACGAGAAAGTCCAATTCTTTGCAGCTGACTTCATACTCCCTGCTTAATCCATCATGCGTTTGATACATCAATTGACCGAATGTTTTTAGATCTCCCATGGTCAGCGCTCTGCATCCCTTCAACAATCGCTCATTTTCTTCAACAACGAACTTGCATCGCTTGAAAATCACATCGGTCATCCTCCCCTTGGACATTCTCAGCATTTCCAGGGTAACATCGCGCAAGCTCTGAACGGTTGAATAATCTTGCCGGATCGCCTGCACCCCTTCACCGCATTCCTTTCTCCGTTGATTGTATTCTGAAGATGCGAGCGAATGCGAGACACGTGTGTCGAACAAGACGATCGCAATGTCCTTGAATTCAAATGGTATATATTCATAGTCGAGCGAACGGCAATCGATCTTCAGAACACGGTCCTGCGCACCAAAAATATTGATATACTGATCCATGATGCCGCACTTGACCCCGACGAATTCATTCTCAGCTTTCTGAGATATCTTGACGAGTTCTATGTTTTCGATGTTCAGACCGAAGAGATGGCTCAGCGAAAATGCGAGCCCTGCTTCCAGTGCAGCAGACGAAGACAACCCCGCGCCGATCGGTATATCCCCGCCAAAGACGCAATTGAATCCTCTGATAGTATACCCCGCTTTCAACATTTGATCGACCACTCCCATCAGATAGTTTGGCCACACTTTTGGAGATTTTAACAGTGCATGGTTATCGAATTCATACTCATCATTTTTATCCAGGGAAACGATGCGGCATCGATTGTCATCTCTTGGAGCGATGGCGAAGTAGATCGCCTTCTCGATCGCTGCCGGAAGGACAAAACCCATATTGTAATCGGTATGCTCGCCAATCAGATTTACTCTTCCGGGTGAGCGCACCAGCAAAGGTTCACCGGGAAACATTTCCCTGAATTTATTTTCTATTTTGCGGCTGATCGTCATAGCTCATCAGACCGATCCTTTCCGGGTCTTCAGGAACATCACGCTGCCGAACAAAACCATAACCGCTCCCCACCAGATTCCAGGATGCAATTCGGCCAATATCGTTTTGATGTCAGGAGGATTCATGAAATCATTCACTCCTGCGAGAAAAATAATGCTCCCCATGACCATTAAAATGAGTCCTACAAAATACCAGATTGGTTTCATACCATATTCAGACATGTGCTGTTCCTTCCTAATTATTACCAGAATAGAATATTGAGAAGAATAAATACCGCCAATGACACGAGACCGTAAAATTCCGGCCTTTGAGTGAACGGCAAATGAGCGTCGTGTTTTTCATCCGTCAAACCTTTTACCAGTCCCACCAGTTCCTCTTTGGGTCTTTTCTTCGTGAAGAGACTGATGATAATCGTCACCCCAAAACAGATAAGCCATGCCCACCAGGCACGCCAGAAATTCGCCGCCATATCGCTTTGCACACTGGAGAATGTGAGCAGGCTTTCGTTAAACCAATGGAATTTCACACCGAGCCACATCCCAAAGGATGAAAGCATCCCGGCAATCAATCCCCAGAATGCACCGTTCGGAGTAATCCACCAAACGAACATCCCGAGAAGCATTGTCGCAAACAGCGGTGCATTCACCCAGGAGAAGATCGCCTGCATATAATCCATAATGCTTGGAAAACTCTTCGCCCAATACGCCGTACCAAGTGAGATGATCACACCAACAATGGTCGATACCCTGCCCATCCACAATAAATTCGAGTCTGTGGCATTTTTATTAATTACTGATCGATAGATATCGTACGTCCACACCGTATTGAATGCACTGATATTCCCGGCCTGACCAGCCATAAATCCGGCGAGAAGCGCGGTGACACCAAGACCGATCAAGCCGGACGGATAATAGCGTGCGATAAGTAGCGGCAGCGCAGAATCGTAGTTGATCTGCCCTCCATCCTGCAGCAATTTGAATCCGCTGTTCGGATCAATGGAAAGTGCGATGGCGATCAAACCTGCAATGATGACAATAAACGGCAATGCCATTTTAAAGAAGGAAGCAAGAATAGGGGTCAATCGAGCAGCGCGTAGATCCTTTGCGGAGAATGCCCTCTGCACTACCAGAAAATCTGTCGTCCAATATCCAAAGGAAAGGACAAATCCCAATCCCAGCACAATGCCCGCCCAGTGAATGAACATTCCATTCTGTGTAGGATCGGACGACGTAGACCACAATGTTGTAAACGATACGCTGGGACTATATTCATTAATGCGCACCAGGATTTCCTGCAAACTACCGATCTCAATAATCCCCAGGATCGAGACAAGAAACAGCCCGAACCAGATCAGAAAAAACTGAATGATCTCCGTAAAGATTGCAGACATGAGTCCGCTCAATCCTACATACACAGCAACAGTAATTGCAGAAATCCACATGCTCACATCCCAATTCCATCCTAGGAAGGTGTGTAGAACTAGCGCCATAGCGTACAGATTAATACCGGAAACCAGCAGCGTCATGATCGCAAATGAAATACCGTTAATCACACGGGTTTTCTCATCGAATCGGAGTTTCAGGTATCCGGGAATAGAGTTTATCTTGCTGCTGTAATAAAATGGCATCATATAGATACCGAGAAAGATCATTGCCGGGATAGCGCCAATCCAGTAGAAGTGAGCGACGTACATCCCGTATTTGAATGTATTCCCGGTCATCCCCAGTAATTCCAACGCTCCGAGATTTGCGGAAAGGAATGCCAACCCCGCAACCCAGGAAGAATTCTTTCTTCCAGCAAGGAAAAAATCCTCTTGACTGGTAGTAAATTTGCGAAGATAAATACCGATACCCAGGACGAATCCAAAATAGATCAGGATAATCGACCAGTCGATGAACGAAAGACCTATTGCTTCCATAAATATTCCTTTTGTGGATGAATGGCTGCAAACGTTTGCAGAGTTTGATAAAAAATTTTACGTCGAACCGCGAACAATCAGATTCGTGTTTAAGACAATGTTCTTCGGACCGGATGAATTATCTTCAATAGCACTCAATAATATCTCGGCTGATTTCCTTCCCATTTCGAAGGATGGTTGATCGATCGTGGTCAACTGCGGATCAACCAGCGAAGTGATCTTATTGTTCGAGAATCCGACAATAGCTATATCATCGGGGATCTTCAATTTCGATTCCTTGATCCGTTGAAATGCACCAATAGCGACAGGATCGTTTACTGCAAAGATTGCATCCGGAATCACATTCTCTTTCAGCATGGCATCCATGGAATTATATCCATCCTGTTCATGCAATCCACCATATCGAACATAATCATTATGCAGGATGATGCCATTTTGTTTCAAGGCATCAACATATCCGTTCTTTCGATGGAGACAAATACCTAATTCTTTCGGCCCGGCAAAATGGGCAATCTTTGAATACCCTTTGGAGAGCAGGAACGAGGTTGCATCGAACGCACTTTTGTAATCATCAATTACCACACAACTGGCATTAATCCCTTCAATCACCCGATCAAAAAAGACCACCGGTATTTTTCGCCTGAGCAGGTCCAAGAAGTGATCCGCTGATTTTGTATTCTGAGATATTGAAACGATTACACCTGCAACACGCTGATGCATAAGAACGTTTGTGTTCACGACTTCCCGTTCGTAACTCTCGTTGGATTGACAAACGAGAATTGTGTAGCCGGATTGGTATGCGACATCTTCAATACCGCTGATGGCAGAAGAAAAGAAATCGTGTTTGATCTCCGGAACAATCACTCCTATCGTTGTAGATCGGCTGTTTTTCAAACTGCGCGCGATGGGATTCGGTGAATACCGCAGCTCCTCCGCGATCTTTTTTATGAGATCCTTAGTCTCTTTTTTGACATCAGGATGATCGCTTAATGCCCGTGAAACGGTTGAGGGCGATACATTCAGTTTTTGTGCAATATCAATAATCGTTGAGTGTTTCAATAAATTACACCTGTAAATATGAAAAAGAGGAAAAAAACTGCAAACGTTCCCGCAAACGTTTGTTATTTAAGAAAAATTTATATTCTTGTCAAGTGTATTTTTTGTAATATCCCTTATAAACGCAAAAACCTCAATATTATTGAGGTTTTGTGTTCTTTATGAGAAAAATGAGCTGTTTTAAGCAGCTTTTGCAACTTCTTTGACCGCTTCAACCGTTTGTGCTTCTTTCATACACCAGGCGAGAAAGGTCAATCTAGTCACTTCAGTCTTCGACAACCCATAAGGGTATGATACGTCAAAATTCTTCATGACATGTTCTAAAAATCCTGCAAATGTATTCATGGCGTCTCCTTCATTTGATGAACAGCGGGAATTGTTGCTAATCTAAGATAGAGAATGCACCATCAGTAACCTAGGAATATAATTGTTGCGGACACAGGCTTACATTCCGTACATCAATCGGTTCCCTAATTCTTCAGGAAGTTTAGCAGCGTAGATCTTTTCTGCTGCAGTATGTATATTATATTCTGATCGTATCAATTCAAAATTCCACCGAGCTGTATCAAATATTCCAAATGCTAGTTTCGGATTGCCATCTCGCGGCTGACCAACACTGCCAACATTGACAATATATTTCTCTTCCGGTGTGACTGCCCTTGCCCGTCCGACATGAGAGAATATTCCGGGTACATGCGTATGACCAATAAAGCATATCTTTTCTTGAAAATGACGGAGTGCGGATGATGCATCGTCGACATCGACGATATAGTCCCACGCTTCCGGAACATTGGGAGAAGAATGGACAAATAATATTTTTTCAATCCGGTGAACCATCGGTAGAGCGGTTAAAAACGACCTGCTTTCTTCCGTCAACTGATCTGCAGTCCAATACACTGCTTTCCGTGCAATGGCATTGAAATCGCCAGCCATACTCGTATCCAATGCTGCCGCATCGTGATTGCCAAGGACAACAGCTGAGCATCGTGACCGTACAAGTTCGACGCATTCGTTCGGATTAGCTCCATAACCGACGATGTCGCCGAGGCAAATGATTTCGTCAACATGCCGCTCGTCGATTACCGCGAGCGCTTTGGTGAAAGCTTCAAGGTTTGAATGAATGTCAGAAATGATTGCGTATTTCATAATC
>Ga0172379_10003170_pt1 | contig 26847 bp, 16 predicted proteins | sample GrowelOW334metaG_FD_119756 | JGI IMG/M metagenome (GOLD analysis project Ga0172379, IMG submission 119756) | Groundwater microbial communities from an aquifer near a municipal landfill in Southern Ontario, Canada - Groundwater well OW334 metaG | ecosystem: Environmental > Aquatic > Deep...
GAACTGCCCAGCCTCGCTCCGGTTGGATATTTGAACGAATTAAGACATCACACAATCGTAAAAGACCCTGAGCGATGGCTGGCAGTTAAGAAAATGTTTGAGGCGTATGCCAAAGGAGATTATACCCTTGAAGATTTACAAAAATTGTCGCTTTCTTTGGGCTTGGTGAGCCGAAGGACTGGTAAAGCTCTCGTTCTTGCAAGGATAGATCACATGCTAAGGAATCCATTTTATTATGGAGTTTTTAATCATAAAGGAGAGCTTTACCAAGCCAGTCATGAACCGATCATCTCTAAAAAGCTCTTTGATAAGGTGCAGCGGGTAATTGAAAATCATGGAAAGCCCCGAAAAACAAAAGAAATTGAATCTTTTGTTTTTCGGAAACTCTTTAAATGCGGCGAGTGCGGACGAATGGTTACAACTGACAAGAAAATCAAACCATCCGGCCGCACATATATCTACTACCGCTGCACCAAGAAAAATCGAGTATGTCATCAAAAGTATCTCGAAGAAAAAGAGTTAGTGCTTCAATTAAATGAGCATTTTAGAGAGGTTTCCATTCGCGAAAGTTGGGAAGAGAAATTCATGAAGCAATGGGAACAAGATTACAAAGAGGCTTCAACATCATCGTCCTCTTCCGCCGTCCCTCTAAAACAAGAGCTCGAAACCCTTGAAGAAAAACAAATGAGACTTTTAGATGCTTACTTGGATCAAACTATTACCAACGAAGAATACACTGAAACCAAGAATAAAATCTTAAATCGCAAAATAGAAATAAAAGAAGATTTAAAGGAATCCGGCGGAAGAGGACTTCATTGGCTCGAACTCTTTCGCGAATGGATTATTTCGGCTCACCAAGCCATCCGCGTAGCGGATACTGAAAATTTAGAAGAGAAGCGAAGCTTCTTGCAAAAAATCGGCTCGAACTTCCTGCTCACGGGGCAAAAAGTGGCTTGTAGCCTGCAAAATCCGTGGAAAATATGTGCAAAAAAAGCGGAAAATTCCGAATGGAGCGGGTGAGGGGAATCGAACCCCTGTCAGCAGGTTGGAAACCTGCGGTAATAGCCATTATACGACACCCGCTTGATGGAGTAGCGGAAGAAATTTAGCCGACCGTGGACAAAATTTCAAGCGGATTTGCATTTTGGTCTGTTTTTACATAGAATTCGGGCGCTTAAATACAAAAATGGTAAAGCAGGAAACACCAAAAAAAGAAAAAGTATCGAGAATTAAGAAGTTATCGGGAGTTTTTACGTGGAAAAATGTTTTTCTGCTTGTTTTGTGCGTGGTCGTCGTGCTACAGTACATGAGAACAGAAATGATTTTCGACGACATTTCCTCCTTGGAAGAGCAAGGCTCATCGATGATAAAGGAAATAGGAGAAACGAAGGATGCTTCCATGAAAGAAGGTAAGGATCTTAATGAAGTGCGAAAGTATCTGAATATGCCCTTGGGAAATTATGTTGTTTCCGAAGACGTCGCCGATGCTTCCAGCACCGATGACTCCGAAAACACAAATCGCCTGGAAGTCGCGTTATTTAAATATGTAGAATTCGTTGGCAAGAACAGCGAGTCTTCCAAAAATATTGAAACCAGCAAAAGTCTTTTAAATGTACTTACCACCGCGCCGGAAATTGCGCAGGCTCTTCAGAAAAATGGGGAGTTGAAGGTGGCGCCGGCGGTGGAGACTGAGAAAGAAATCGTTGTGGCTATTTCCGGCGCAAAATATGGAGATGTTTTTTCTTATGTAATATCCAAAGAAGATGGAAAATTATATCTCGCCACAGCAAATGGCGAAGTTGAGGTGGATTCAAAAACCGCCGACGATTTTAAAAGCGCCACAATTAGTTTTATCGAGAAAAATGTTCCAAATATTTTATCCGACGCAAAGTATTTGCAGGATAAAAAAACATCGATTGAAGTCGCTTTTAAGTCCCCTACGGTCACCAAAATTATGACCGCCAAAGGAATGAAAGTGGTCGGAGCTCCTGTGACGACCACAAACGAAATTTCATATCAAATATTAAATAAGTCGGATGAACCCATTGCAAAAATTTCGCTCGATAAAAAGAGCGGTAAAATTAATATGCAGGATTTGAATAATGAAGATGTTGTCGAGAAGGACGCGAAAATTCCCGATTCAATTATTTCTTTTTTTGATAAACTAGATGCCCGCACAAACCTGCAAAGAAAGGCCGACGAATCCATAGATTCATTAAAAGCAACGATGCGTGACAGCGGGTTTAAGTCTCTTATTAAAAGTCTTGGATTGAAATTTTCAGAAAAACTTCGCGAAGATGCCGGCAGAATTTATTTTGATTTATATTCAAGTGACGGAAAACGTGTGAGTTCCATAGTAGTGGAAAAGGCCACAGGCATAGTAAATATCACCCAGCCGGACGGCACTAATAGCGAGAATCTTTTATACTTTGACCCGGAGTTCAAAAAAAAAACCTTAGTGATCCCAAGTGATATTCCGAATTACGGAGACACTCTTTCCAACGGCAATGGTAAAATGCATATTTTGCTTGCGGGCAGGCAAGGAAGCAATGTTGATACAATCATTCTTGTTCAGCTGGATGAAAAAACGAAAAAAGCTCGTATGGTTAGCATCCCCCGCGATCTTTTTTATAACGGAAGAAAAATTAACGCTTATTGGGCTAGTTACGGCATGAAAGAATTTATAAAAGTTCTTCAGGATGTTTCCGGCTATAAAATTGATAAGTATGTTCATGTGGATATGTTTGGCTTTATAGACATTGTTGATTTAATCGGCGGAATAGATATCCATTTGGACAAAGCGCTTACAGATCCGAATTATCGTGTCGTGAACAATGGCGTGGAAGGAACTCTTCACTATGAACCCGGCGACTATCACATGGGCGGAGTCGAAGCTTTAAGAATCGCTCGCAGCCGAAAAACGACTTCCGACTTTTCGAGGGCCGAAAGGCAGCAGATGATTATCAAAGCGATTCAGGAAAAGGCCAAGAGCTTGGGTCTTTCCGATATTTCCACGGTCTATGAAGTTGCAAAAGTTGTTCTTGCAAAAGTGGAAACGAACGTCAGTTTTGAGGACGCAATCGCCTACTATTTCAAATATAAAGACTACGTGATTGAATCCAACGCGGTTATGTCTTCCGCGAATGTTTTGTTCTCGCCGCCTTACCAGCCAATTGAGGATTGCCAAAAGTTAATCGGCGAGGCGGCTACTGCCGGTCAGGCGAAGCCGACATGTGAAACAGATGAAAATCACGCATACACGCTTGTTCCACAGAATGAAGATTGGAATGTGATTAAGTGGTATTTTAAACAGCAGTTCGAATAATATGAATTTAAGAAAGGGACAAATTGTGGAGTTGAAGATTTTTGGAATGGCGTTTGGTGGCCGCGGAATTGGCAAATACGCAGTCGCCGAAGGCGACCATTCCCCTTCCCCTCGCGCGCTTGCGGTTTTTGTTGATAGAGCGATGCCCGGCGATACAGTTAAAGCAAGTTTCACTAAGATAAAAAGCAATTTTGCGGAGGCTGATTTGGTGGAAATCGTGGAGCCGTCACCCGACAGAGTTAAACCGAAGTGCAAATATGCTTTTGTTTGCGGCGGATGTCCTTTGCAATGCCTAAAATATGAGAAGCAGCTCGAAATAAAAAAACAACATACTGTCGATGCGCTTGAAAGAATCGGAAAAATTGAAAAACCGAATGTTTTGGAAATTGCGCCATGTAAGGTTTATAAACCGGACGAAAAAGTCGATGATTCGGCACGCGCGCCATTTTATTTTCGCAACAAAATGGAATTTTCTTTCGGATACGATGATAAAATGAAGTTCTGTTTGGGACTTCATATGCCCGGAAGAAGATTCGATATTTTAGACCTTGAGGAATGCCATTTGGAATCAAAACTTTCGGCGGAGATTGTGAATTTCGTGCGCGGCTTCTGTGAAAAAAGAGGCTGGATTCCATTTAAATATTCTATCGGAGAAGGATTTTTGAAGAATCTCTATATCCGCGAGGGCAAGCGCACAAATGAAGTTATGGTTGTGCTTGGAACTTCTGATGATACGCCTATGGATTTCGACGAAGATAAAAAAGAATTCGTTGAAGAACTTCTGAAATTTAACAACACACGCGAGCGAAGCGAGTGTGCTACTATTATAAAACCGTCCTGCGAAGCAGGACTCCATAACGAAAAATTCGGTCCGCAAAAAATCACCTCGATTTATTGGGCAGAAACTATCGCCAAGAAAGGAACTCCGAAGAGAGTTGAAGATCATCTTTTGTATGGCAAAAAAACTCTCACTGAAAAATTGATTTTAAAAAATGGCGATGAGCTGGATTTTGAAATTTTGCCGCAGGCTTTTTTCCAAGTTAATACTTTTCAGGCGGAAATTTTGTATAACTTTGTTGTTGATTTTGCGACCGAGGAAAACAATGAAGTGATTTTTGATTTGTTTTGCGGAACCGGAACAATCGGGCTTTTTTTGGCAAAGCACGCGGAAAAAGTTTTGGGAATTGAATTGAATGAAGATGCGGTTAAGGTGGCCCGTGACAACGCGGCCCAAAATAAAATTTTTAATATAGATTTTTTCACGGGCGACACATTAAAAATGTTAAATACCGTTAAGGAAAGGCCTTCTTTGGTGGTCGTGGATCCACCGCGGGCCGGCCTGACCGAGAAAATTATTCATAAAATCAACATGTTCGGCCCGCGCAAAATCATCTATGTCTCCTGCAATCCCGCCACCATGGCTCGTGATATAAATTGGCTTGGCGCTTATGGTTATTTTTTAAAAAAAGTGCAGCCAGTTGACATGTTTCCCCACAGCTATCATATCGAAAATGTTTGCCTTATTGAAAGGCCTTAACTATAATTGCTGAGAAGTTTTCATAACCCTCATTAATATGAAAAAGTTTCTATCGGCGCTTCTTGCGTGCACAATTTCAAGCGCGTTTTTTATGACCGCATATGCGGCTCCGGAAATTAAGGCTGCGGAAAATCTCCTTATCACCGCGCCCGTCACGGAAGATGCTTATTTTGCAGGCGGTAACACCAAAATCGACAGTGAAGTAAAAGGCGATCTTTATGTCGCAGGCGGCCAAGTTGTTATTAATAATAATATTGGCGGCGATTTGGTTATTGCAGGTGGAAAAGTTGCGGTTATGGGAAATGTCGAGGGAGACTTAAGAGTTCTTGGAGGCGATGTTACCTTGTTGGGCAACGTTAAAGAAGATTTAATAGCTCTTGGAGGAAATGTTACCGTTGGAAATAAATCCGTTATTGGAGGAAGTATGGTTGTTGCTATCGGAAGTTTGATTATGGATGGCGATGTTAAAGGAGGAATGCAGGGCGCTCTTGGAGTTTTGACTATGGGCGGCAAAGTTGAAAAAGATGTCATTATAAGCGTTCAGGACAAGATGAATTTCACTCCTACCGCAAAGATTATGGGTGCTCTTAAATATTCTTCAATGATTGAAACGGTTATCCCCGCCGGAGTCGTTGGAGGCGCCATAGAATTCAATAAATTCGAGGGGAAAAATAATATGAAATTCGACAAGGACACTTTGCTGAAAGAGCTTACATATTCATATATCATCTATAAAGTTGTCAGTTTCTTGGGGGCGCTTCTTCTTCTTTTGATTCTTGTTCTTATGTGCCCAAATATGCTCGCTAAGTTTGGAGAAGGCATGAAAGGAAATGGAGTTAAAGCCTTTGGAGTTGGCTTATTGACGATAATATTGACGATTCTCGGCTCTCTACTTTTGATGGCAACAATCGTTGGAATTCCTGTGGCGTTGATTCTTTTGGTGGCTTTATTTGTTTCTTTCTATGTCGCAAAGATTTTCGCTTCTCTTTGGATTGCAAGTTACCTTTTCAGCTTCGCAAAAAAGAAAGGCCGAAATATAAAAGTAAAACTTTTCTTTGCCACCGGGCTTATCCTTCTTCTGTATTACATCGTTGGAATCATTCCTATCATCGGCTGGCTTATAACTTTTGTTCTGTTCTTAGTCGGACTTGGCGGACTGGTATTGATGAAGAAAAACACCTACGAATATTTGAAAGGAAGAGGAGTGGTATAAGAGAAGGATGAAGGTTTTTTCGAGTGAATTGCAATCTTTTGTTTTGGGATTGCGATAAGAAAATCGTTAAAAATCGCAGCTGTTCGAAGCCCCCCGCAAGAAAGCGGGGGGCAAGTTTGCGATTTAGATTTTCGAATCGGAATCCCATCAAAAGATTGTGCCTGAACGAGAGAAAATTTTCATTCTTCTCTTACTTATTTCTCAATTAACTTTTTTACAAAATCCTTAGCCTGTTTCGGGGTTTTTATCTTGCCTTCGATTTGTTTGTGGCGGATTTCTTTTAAAATCTCACCAATTTTTTTGGAAGGCGCGAGTTTTAGGATTTTCATGATTTCCTCGCCTGTGATGAGAGTTTTTGGCATTAAGCGAAGCTTTGCGATTTGGTGCTTGTACAGGCGGCGCAATTCGATATAGGCGCTAAGGTCTCGCGGTACAATCCCAATAGCATCGGCACGATAAAGCTCCAAAAGTTCTTCGAATCCCGGTTCCAAAAACCAATGCTTCCTTCTGTGTTCGTCCATTTCAAAAAGCGGATAAACCATCATATGATGTTCTATTAACCACGCAGTTCTATCTATCGTTTTGTTTGGAAATTTAAAGCGGGTGAGTATTTTTTTTGCAATTTCCGCGCCTTTTTCGGCGTGGCCGTCGTAGCGGATTCTTTCATTATCAACAGAAAAAGTTTCGTATTTTCCGATATCGTGAAAAAGTGTCGCCCATTTTAGCGCAAGGCTAGGGGGCTCTTCAGGAAGCGGATTTCCATCGATGCTTTCATCCGTGAGCGCATCCAGCGCGAGCTTGCTGTGATCCCAGACATCACCTTCGTTGTGATATTTTTTTGGCTGTGCCAATCCTTTTAATTTACAAAGTTCCGGAATTAACATTTCCAGCGCTCCAATCTCAAACATTTCATCAAAAGCTTGTGAAGGTTTTGTTTTATCCAAAATCATTTTGTTTAATTCGTCCGCGATTCTTTCTTTGGAAATATCTTCAATCAAGTGCACATTTTTTTTGATGGCTTGATATGTGTCGGGATGATATTGAAAATCATATGCATTCTTAAATCTTATGGCACGTAGAATTCTTAAATGATCTTCTTTTATTCGAGCGTTGGGGTCTCCGATAAAGCGAACAAGCCCATCCTTAAGGTCTTTTTGTCCGCCGACGTAATCAAGCACTTTGTCATCCGTCGGGTCGTAGAACATGGCATTAATCGTGAAGTCTCGGCGTAGAGCATCTTCCTCGGCATTGGTAAAAGTGACCGCGTCGGGTCGGCGGCCATCACTGTATCCGCTGTCCGAACGGAATGTGGCAATTTCAAAATTATGTCCGTTTTGTATCGCCAAAATCACACCGAATTTTTTTCCGATTGGAATCGTGTGCTCAAGAATGTCTTCTATTTCGTGAGGCTTGGCCGATGTAACAATATCGAAGTCTTTCGGTTCAATGCCAAGCAACATGTCGCGAACACAACCTCCTGCCCAGTACGCCTTATGTCCGGCTTTCTTTAGAATCTCTATGATTTCCAATGATGTTGCCTTCATGCGGCTATTATACCCGAGATTTTAGAATTTTCTTAGCAGACACGTAGCGAAGCGAAGTGTCCTTTACGAATTTCTTAAATAGTCAGGTTAATTTGGGACATAGGACACTCGTCCCGAGATGCGGGACTCGTGTCTGGGGTTCGATTCCCGGCATCTCCACCAACTGGCAAGACGTAAAAAAGCCTTTCCGGCAAAACCGGAAAGGCTTTTTGAATTGATCTCAATGACCGACTCGTCGTTTGTATTTTACCAAAAATCCTATTTTGTTCAAAGCAATATTTTTGCTAGATTGTGTGCACTATGAGAATTCTAGCCATTGAAACATCTTGTGATGAAACTTCCTGCGCCGTTGTGGAAGACGGGCGCAAGGTTTTGGCGAATGTGATTTCGTCGCAGATAGATCTGCATGCTTTGACTGGCGGAGTTGTGCCGGAGGTGGCCGCGCGGGAGCATGTTCTAAAAATGGTTCCCGTTTTGGATGAGTGTTTGGGCGCGGCCAAGTGTGATTGGGCTGATATTGATGCCGTGGCGGTGACGCAGGGGCCCGGCCTGATAAGCTCTTTAATTATTGGCACCGAAACGGCCAATGTTATTTCATATGTGAAAAACTTGCCATTGATTCCGGTGCAGCATATTTCCGGGCATATTTATTCAAATTGGCTTGAGCGCGATACTGAGCCCGAGTTCCCCATTCTCATACTCACTGTTTCCGGCGGGCATAACGATTTAATTTTAATGAAAGATCACTTTAATTTTGAAACTCTTGGAGAGACGAGAGATGATGCCGCCGGCGAGGCTTTCGATAAAGTGGCGAGAATTTTGGGACTTGGATATCCGGGAGGGCCCGCAATTTCCAAGATTGCCGCGGAAGGAAATGACAAGGCGTTCAAATTGCCGGAGATTTATCTTGAAAAAGGCAGTTTTGACTTCAGTTTTTCCGGACTAAAGACCGCTGTTATGTATGAAGTAAAAAATTATATAAAAGCACATAAGTTAAAAAGTGAAGAAGAAATCCCCCACCAATTTAAGGCCGATTTGGCTGCCAGTTTCGAAAAAACCACTGTCGAAACTTTGAGCGAAAAACTTAAAATGGCGGCGGAAAAGTTTCCTGAGATTAAAGAAATTCATCTGGCAGGAGGTGTTTCCGCAAATCGTCGTCTTCGAGAAGTCTGCACGGCCAAAATCGCAAAAATGTCCAAGCCTGTAAAGTTCCGCTATCCGGCTTCAATACCTTTTTGCACTGACAACGCCGCTATGGTGGCCGCCGCCGCCTATTATTCCTACAAAAAATCCCCCTCAAAGTTCAAGCCTAAGTCCAACATAATTCCAACTACATCGTTTTCACTTTGACAACTACTGCCGATTTTGTCAGAATTGCCTCCTTTTTATTTGTAACCTGTTTCTATGACTCCCAATTCCGGTTTCAATGATATGTTTGCTACTAGTTTTGAATCAGTTGAAGTCGCAAAACCTCCTTTTAAAGTCGCTCTTTGTAAAGGCGTGGATGAGCAGGCGGCAAAAGATAAACTTAAAGAATGTTCGCCTGATATTAATCCCGACGAGGCCATAGTTTCCGCAAATGGACTTGAAGATGCCGATTTTTTGAAGAAACTTGCCGACGGTGAATTTGGAAAAGTTTACGCGGTTTTAGGAAGAACTAAATTGGATACTGCCATAATAGGTTTAATGAAGGCGGATCCCGAATTTTTGAATAAATTAAAGAGATATGTTGGTGTAAATTTCATAGGTAAACTTGGAAACGGCGTTAGTTTCGATACTCAATCGGCTTTTGAGAAAGGAATTATTTCCGTAAGAACACCGCGCGCCAATGCCGAGACCGTAACGATTTGGACAAATCTTCTTCTTGATGCAATGGAAGCAAAAAATCTGACAGATTTGGAATTCATGCAAGCAAATCCGGCCGCAGAAGACAATGCTCTTGTAAAGAATCTTGGTGATCCAAGTAAAAAACTGAAGTGGGATAGAAACAAAATAAGCAAAACATCCAATCCCGATTTGCTGGATCGCGAAGATGAAACTCTTCTTCAGGACACTAAGTCTTTGGCTGAAGAATGGCGTGGAAAAACCGTTGCGGTTCTTGGTGCAGGAATGATTGGAAGGATGGATATTGAAAAAAATCCAAGGCTTGCTTACGCAAATGTAGTTTATTATGACACGAATAAAATGATTGATATTCCCGGCGCCAAGAAAGCCGAGTCGATAGCCGAAGCTGTTACGGGCGCCGACCTCGTGCTCGTTCACGTTGCAGGGAAAGAGCAAGTAATCAAAGAAAAAGAACTCGCTCTCATGAAAAAGGGTGCCATGATTGTAAACACGGCAAGAGGAGAAGTTATAAGTCCAAAGGATTTGTATGAATCAATTGAAAACGGACAAATATCCAAGCTTGGAACCGATGTCCACTTTGATGAAAATAATATCGGGAAGGCCACGGCGGAATTTGTAAAAGATGGAAAATTTTCTCTCGATAATATTCCAAGAAGTGAATGGAAAGATATACATTACGCAGTCGCTTTGCGTATGCATGAGAATGTAATTGCAACAAATCATTCCGCGGCAAGTGAAATAAACGGACAGAGAAAAAATGCTATGGATGGAATTGATGCGGCTTATAAATATTGGGATAAAGGACAAGTTGTAAATGGGTTTGTAGCTTCTCCTGATGCTCATTTTCCATATGGAGGTCTTATACAGGATGCATCCGAAAGCGATAGTCCTGCGCCGATAAAGTACGATGGCAAAAGACTTGCAATTGAAATTATCCACGACGGTAAAGTTGCCGGTATTTTGCAAAAAGTTTATAACAAAATCGAAGCCGTACTTAAATCAATGGAACTTATGCCTCAAAACGACTTGCTTAACAAATTTGGCGGAAGTCTTAAGAGAAAAGAGGTTCAGGGAAAAGTAAACTCTATAGACTTTAACGTTTTTGGTATTGATACCAACGGAGGTCTTACTCCTGAAGTTTTGATAGCTATAAAAGATACTATTGAAAGAGTTTTCGAGGCTGTTTATGGCATAAGAATCTGGCAGGTTTCCGAAAAACCGAGCGCCGAAGCGTAAAACTCGGCATAGAATCGCAACTTCCCCCTTGAAATATCCATATTAAATGGTACGATGCACAGTACTATCGTCCTTTATATATTTCTTAATTTTTCTCTATGTCCGCAGATCAACCCGCAAAACCGCAAAAACATGAGGCTTTTCAGACTCCCCGAGGTGTCCATGACATCCTTCCTGCGGACCACGAATATTACACATTCATAAAGAAAGTCGTGCGTCACAGATGCAGACAAGCCGGGTTTAGACGTATTACGACACCGATGTTCGAGATGACTGAAGTGTTTAAGCGAAGTATTGGTGATGCTTCTGACATTGTTTCCAAAGAAATGTACACTTTTTCGGATAGAAAAGGCCGCAGTCTCACTTTAAAACCGGAAAGTACCGCCGGAGTTGTCAGGGCATATATCCAAAATCGTATGGATCTATGGCCTCAGCCTGTACTTTTGTACTACATTGAACCGAATTTTAGATATGACCGTCCGCAAAAAGGACGATATAGACAGTTTTGGCAGTTTGGTTTTGAAATTCTTGGAGAAAGTGATCCCGCTCTTGATGCTCAGGCAATTATGTTGGTAACAAGAATTCACAAAGATTTGGGCATTGATGCTCTTTTCGAACTTCAATTAAACACAATTGGTACCGCTGAATCACGCGCAAAATATGTACAGGTTTTACGTGATTTTTATGCCGGAAAGGAAAGATCTCTTTGTGAAGATTGCAAAGTTCGTCTTACGCAAAACCCTATGCGCCTCCTCGATTGCAAGCAGGAAGACTGCATGATTTTAGCTAAATTAGCTCCCGCCATGAAAGATTCTCTCGATAAAGAATCTTTGGACTTTCACAATGAACTAAAAGGATATTTGGATGAAGTCGGTATTGAATATAAAGAAAATGACAAACTTATCCGCGGTTTGGATTATTATGCAAAAACCGTTTTTGAATTCTGGGATAAAAACGAAGGTGCGCAAAACGCAGTTGGTGGCGGAGGAAGATATGACGGGCTTGTTGAATTGCTTGGCGGCCAACCGACTCCAGGAATGGGATATTCCGGAGGCGTTGAGAGAGTCATTGCCAATATGAAACGTGAAAAAATCCGTGTTCCCGCAAAAGATGATTTACATGTTTTTGTCGCTCAATTGGGGAATGAAGCAAAGAAAAAATGTTTGAAACTGATTGAAGAAATGCGTGAAGCGGGCTTGAAAACTATGGGAGCGCTTGGTAAAGGCGCGATGAATGTTCAGTTAAGATTGGCTGATAAATTTAAGGCGCCGTACGCCGTAATTCTTGGCCTTACCGAAGTCCGTGAAGGCGTTGCAATTATCCGCGACATGAAACGAGGCGTTCAGGAAAAAGTGAAGATGGATAAAGTTGTTGAAAGACTAGTTGAGCTGATTGGCGAAGAAAATCTAGACATTTATTCACCGGGAGAATTGTTATATTCCTAAAGAAAGCTGCGATGGGGAAGATAATATTTTTCCCAAGCGAATCGAAAATTTTCTCGGAGCTGTTAATTAAAATTTGAGCCTGAGCGATGGGAAAAATATTGCTTTCCCTGAGCGTGCGCTTTAAAAATAAAAGTTTCCCTCATGAAAAAAATACTGTTATCAATTCCTATGTTTTTGGCACTTTCCGTTCCTGTTTTTGCGGCGACTTTTCCTGATGTTCCTGAAAATCATCAAAACTTTGCGGCGATTGAGTATCTCAAATCGGCCGGAATTATCAACGGCTACCCAAACGGCACTTTTGGGCCTGACAACGCCATAAACAGGGCCGAGGCTACAAAGATTATCGACAACGCTTTTGAAGTGAGAACGGATGGAGAATATGAAATTCTTTTTCCGGATGTATTAAGTACGGCATGGTATTTTCCTTTTGTGATGGGAGCTCGCGAAGCCGGACTTATCAATGGTTATAATGATGGAAAATTCCGTCCTGTTAACACGGTTAATCTTGCCGAGGCGATGAAGATTTTGCTCTTGGCGGGAAATCCGCAGATGCCAACGGAAATGCCAACAGGCGATAATGCAAAAACTTTTAATGATGTTCCTTCTGATGCGTGGTACCTTCCATATATGGCTTACGGAAAAGACAATAACATCTTAATGGCCGATGATGACGGAAACATAACTCCCTGGCAGGATATGACGCGCGGAAAATTTGCGGAGATTGTTTACCGCATGATGATTGTTAAGCAAAACGGTTATTCAAAATTTATCATGAGCACAAATTGGCCTTATTACGAGAGCAAAAAACTTCCTTTCAAAATGAAATTTGAAAATATAAATTGGACGATTATTGAAAATACAAATGAAGTTATATTCTTTAAGCCTGATAAAAATTTCGCGCAATTTTCACCAACGAGAGTCTATCCAAACTCCGCCGTGGTTCGTATTACCTTGGATGAAAATAAGCCCGGAAAAAACTCTACGGATTATTTTGCAAATATTTCATCTGCGTTCCCGGGCGCCCAATACACCAACTTCACTCAAAGCGGTTTTCCGGCTCTGGAAGTGCTTTACTCGACCGACAGAACTGTTGATTGGTACATTTATTTGAGCAGTGGAAAAGTTCTCGTTGTCTACACGGAATACGGAAACAACATTTTAAATCCGCAAATTCCCGACATCATAAAAAGCATGCTCGGCACTCTGGAGTATCAAGATGTTCCCGGCATAAATTATGAAGAAATAATGGCAACAATTCTTTCAAATATTCTTGTTAAAGGTAAAGGAATGGAAATGTTTGGACTTATTCCCGACGAAATAATTATAGAAACCGACTCGATTGGCATTGGCACCGGCCCGATAGATTATTATCACAGCGCGGTTTTAAATCATACCTTCAAATATGAAAGATCTTCTGATACTATTCTCGACAAGAGGGATGGAAAAACCAGCGCCTTCTAAAAATTCATTAAAATAAACACTTATGAAAAAAACTTGTAACATGCGAGCAATTGCCATAGTTACGCTTTTGGTTGTTCTAACCGCCGCTATTGCTGTCGGCATTTATTACATGGCTTTTAAAGGATCAAGTGGTGGTTATTTATATGAAATAGAAGAGAATGGAATAAATCCAGGGACGAAAGGTCCTTTTCCTGATAAGGCTCCTTATGTAGCGCCTCCAACAACTCCACCGCCAAGCAGCAAATAATTCAATTATGAAAGACATTAAAAAGCTTGCGCTACTTGCGCACGAGAAAAGTGCCGGAAAACTTGAAATAAAATCGAAAGTCCCTTTAAAAACACTTGGGGATCTTAGTACGTATTACACTCCCGGAGTTGCAGCTCCATGTCTTGAAATAGCAAAAAACAAAGAGCTTTCTTATAAATACACTTCCCGTGGAAATATGATTGCCGTTATTACAGATGGATCGGCTGTGCTTGGCTTGGGAAATATCGGGCCGGAAGCTGCCATGCCGGTTATGGAAGGGAAATGCGCGTTGTTTAAAGCTTTTGGCGATGTTGATGCTTTTCCGATTTGTTTGGGCACGCAGGATACCGAGGAAATTATTAAGACCGTGAAATATCTCGCGCCTTCTTTTGGAGGAATAAATTTGGAAGATATAAGCGCGCCACGGTGTTTTGAAATTGAAGAAAGATTGATTCGCGAACTTGATATTCCTGTTTTTCATGATGATCAACACGGCACGGCGATTGTGGTTCTTGCCGGACTTATAAACAGCTTGAAGATCACCAAGAAATCGGCTGATAAAGTTAAGATTGTTGTGAACGGCGCAGGTGCGGCGGGCACCGCGATTATTAAGTTGCTTTTGGAATATGGATTTAAGAATTTTATCGCGGTGGACAGCAAAGGAATTGTTTATAAAGGCCGTGAAAATTTTGAGGACAACAAAAAGGAACTTTCCGAGATTACAAATAAAGGATGTGTGAAAGGTGGCTTAAAAGAGGCAACAGTTGGAGCTGATATTTTTATCGGCGTGTCCAAGCCCAATGTTCTCACCAAAGAAATGGTTAAGACTATGGGTAGAATGCCAATAATATTTGCAATGTCTAATCCTGATCCTGAAATTAACCCGAAAGATGCTAACGCCGCCGGAGCTTTTATTGTAGCAACAGGGCGATCCGACTACCCAAACCAAGTAAATAACGTTTTAGCTTTTCCGGGAGTGTTTAAAGGTGCCTTGAAAGCGCACGCCCATCGGATTACTACGGAGATGAAAATAGGTGCGGCAAAAGCTTTGGCCGCGCTCGTTAAAAATCCCAATCCGAAAAAAGTTATCCCCGGGGTTTTTGACAAAGGTGTTGGCGAAGCCGTGGCGAAAGCTATTATTTCTAGTCGTCGAAGCTGTAAATGACGTCGTCTTCGTTCCCGGCGGCTTCTTCCCCGGCGTCGAGCTTGATTGAGTATTCATCCTTTTCACTTTCGTCCGCGTCGGCTTTTTTCTCTTCTTTAATTTCCGCTATTGAATATCCCCCTTTCTTGTCTACGAATTCTTTTATCGAGTTTATAATTTTGTATTCCGCATCTCTTAAATCTGTACCGTCCATTGTAAAACCGGCGGCTCTTGCGTGGCCTCCTCCGTTAAACGCTTCAGCTATTTTTGATGCGTCCAACAAAGGCGTTGTAGTCCTTATGCTGCCCGAAACCGTGCCGTTAGCTCTTTCTTTAATAAGAACGACTATTTCCGCCTCCGGAGCGTTTGTCATCAGCTCGTCTATAATATCTCCTGTTTGTTCTTCCGTACTTTCGGTTTCCTTAAAATCCTGAGAACTGACCGTTGACCATACTATATGGTATTTCGGATCCATTTGAATTTTTGAAAGTACACGTCCCCAAAGTTTTAGCTGGCTTAATTGTTTTGTCTTATAAACATTTTGGATTATTTCCTGTTGTCTCGCTCCGTACGACACAAGTTTTGCGGCGTCGTCGAACGCTTTTGGAGTAGTGTTGGCATTTTGAAAACTTCCCGTGTCTGTAATTATTCCCGCCAAAAGAAGTGTAGCGATATCTTCGTCAATCAATTCAGTCCCCTCTTCTTTTCCGAGTTCTTCCAAAATCGACAAAATCATTTCTGTCGTGGAAGAAGCCATAATATCAACATGATTAACCTTTCCGAAATGTGTATTGCTTACATGGTGATCGATATTTACAACCGGAATTTGATAAAACATTTCCGGATTATTTTCATAAAAATTCTTTAATTGTTTCAGTTCGGCCGTATCGACAGTGATTATTAAATCGTGATCCGTTTTCGACTTGTTGAAAGAAATATCATTCTCGGAAAAATGTCCTTCCTTTGGAGTTATAATGATATTTACCTTGTCGTCCTCGGCAATACTTTTAATTTTATCGATTTTAACTTTTCTGCAATCAAGAGTTATTATGAAGTCTTTTGATGCACCAATTCTGTTCCCGACGATTTTTGTATTTGGCAAAAACTGAAGCACGTCCGGTATCTGATCGGAGGATACCACTGTGACTTCTTTGCCGATTTTCGTAAGACTTAAGTATAAAGCGATGGCTGCCCCAAGCGAATCTCCGTCTAATGGGCAAGATGGCATGACCAAAATTTTATTACTTCTTTTGATTAAATCAATCACTTGTTTTTCCGTGGAACTTGCCATATTTAATTGTTTTCCTAAAAAATGTCTTCTGGTTATTATAAAACATATTTAGACATAAGTCAAGACTACTCTTAGTGTCCAAAAAGGGTGTTAATATACTACTACTTAAGTTCCAAATCCAGAGCATGAAAATTTAAGTAGTCTCTGTCCTTCCAGTTGTTCTTTTCCAGATGAAAAGCGAGATCGATTTTTTTATGGTTCCTGAAGTCTTTTGCAAACCTTCCCATATTAAATCCGATTGTCTGAATATTTTTTCCGTTTATGTTTATATTGAATTTTAAATGATCACCGGTTTTCCCCGCTTGCGTGACGAACACCGGTTCGATGTTTCGCAATACAAAAACCGGCTTCTTGTTGCCGATGCCGAAGGGCTTAAGTCTGTCCATACTACTGATAAAATCGAAGCATATTTCTTCATCCGGAATTTCACAGTCAATTTCCAGCGTTGGGTTTAAGTCCGTATCTTTCAGCTTATTTTCGGCATACTCCGCCATCCCGCTTTTAAATTTCTCGAGGTTTTCTTTTTTTATGTTAAAGCCGGCTGCCTGAAAATGTCCTCCAAAGCTTATTAACAAGTCTTTGAAATTTCCTATCGCCTCAGTGATGTTGAAATAATCCGTGGAACGGGCCGACCCGGTCAAGATGTCTCCGTTATCCTGCATTATTATGGCGGGTCGGCCAAACTTATCTACAAGTCTTGACGCGACCAATCCTAAAACACCGACATGATAATTCGGTCCTTCCGCTATTAATATGTATGGTGTTTCTTTTAAGCCCGAAAAATATTCATCCAGCTCGCGGGCGGCCTCAAAAGTCATTTCCTGTCTCTCTTTATTTAAGGACTCCAGAGCTTCCCCGGCAAAGTCCATGTTCTCGCTTTCGCCCAATATAAGCGCCAAAACCATTTCTGGATCTCCAATTCTTCCGGCCGCGTTTATGCGCGGCGCGATTTTAAAACCTATGTCGTGAGAATCTATCGATTCGTTATTTTCAAGCCCCGATGCCGCAATTATTTTTTTAAGTCCCGGCCAGCTTGTCCTCTTTAGAATTTTTAAGCCTTCTTTTACTATAAAGCGATTTTCGCCTGTCAGCGGCCCTAAATCCGCCACTATGCCCAGTGAAGCCAAGTCCATAAATTTCTCCAAAGCCTCTTCCTGATCTTTTCTTGGAATGTTGTTTTTTATTAAAGCGTGAGCGAGTTTAAAAGCCACGGCAGACCCCGTCAGCTCCTTAAAAGGATAATCGGAATTCTCGATTTTTGGATGAATTATCGCAACTGCCTCGTGTGGAAAATCTTGTGGCACCGCATGATGATCTGTGATTATTGTTTCGATTCCGTGTTCTTTGGCTTTTCTAATTTCCTTGGCGCAAGAAATTCCGCAATCGACTGTAATCACGAGGCCGATTTTGTCCTCTATGAAGCGCTCCACGAACTTCATGGAGAATCCGTAGCCGTCCAGCATCCTTGAGGGGAGCGCATATTCAACTTTAGCTTTTAACTGTCTCAAAATGTCTATCATGATTGCCGTTCCGCTTATTCCATCCACATCATAATCTCCAAAAACCACTATTTTTTCTTCGTCTTTTATGGCCTTCTCTATGCGAGAAACGGCCTTTTGCATGTCCTCAAACAAGAAAGGATCGTGGAAGCTTTTTGTTTCCAGCGAGTCATCAAAATCCCGATTTGATAAAATCTTTTCGAGAGTTGATAACCCCAATGTTTGGTTTTTTATCAACCATTTCTTACCGAGAACCGACATGTGTATGTAAATTTATTTTTTGGCGAATTGAGATCAGCGAGCTTCTGCTTGGTACTTCTCGGACACGCTCGATTTCCCCTGCGAGGAAATCTTCGCTCTCATTTTGGAACAGCGATTCCCGCTTTGCGGGAAACCATGCTCGCTTTGTTCCTCATGAAGGTCCTCAAAATACCAAGCAGAAGCTCTTTCCCGGCAATTCTTATTTTCGTGTTGATTGTTTCAGTCATATCTTTATAGTTTTTCTCTTTTCTTGTTCTCCTTCCACATTTTCAATGCCTCTTCCGGAGTGTGAGCCTTGTCCTTCCCAAAAACCCAAGTGTGTCTGCTTATGATTTTCTTAGCAATTCCGTCCGTAACATCGTCCATATTAAAGTATTTTTGCTCTTTTGCAATCTGGGAAATCATTACAATCTGAAACAGCAAATCCCCCAGCTCTTCTTCAAGGTTTTTTATGTCGTTTTTCTTGATGGCCTGACTAACCTCTTCGGCCTCTTCCATCACATAATTCATCATCGTTTCTATGGTCTGTTTTTTATCCCAAGGACAGCCGGTTTTTGACCGAAGTTTTTCCGCAAGCTGTGTTAGTTTCTTAAAGGATGCTTTTTCTTTGGTTTTTGGCTCTTTAGATTTTTTTGTGATTTTTCTGTGTGATTTTTGCATAACTTGTATATTTGTAGTTTAGATTTTACCAAATCGGTTTTATCATATCATTAAAACTTGCCTCCTGCACTTTCTGTATTTCTCATCAATTATTGCCGATTTTTCATTTAGCGTATCTTCTTTCAGTAAACCGTTGTGCGCGAATTCGTGGTGTTCTTTGCATAGAGGGATGATTGATTCGTGGCCTCCACCTCCCGCAAAACGTATAACATGATGAAGGATTTCATAAGGTTTGTTACACCCTTCATGCGCGCATTTTCCGTTGGCTATTCGTATCGCCGCTCGTTTTATTGTGATGCGAATGTAGCGAGTGACGCGATTGGTTTGCGTTCGCGTATCTGTCTTGTGGTTATTTTTCAAAGAGTATTTCGCAGTATTTTCGCTCTCTTTGTCCAATTTTTCCCCGGGGATTTTCTGGTGTTTTTTGGCTTGAGAAAGCGGTTGCATGTTTCTGTGCGAACTTTTTATCTCCCATTTTTCTGCGATAGTTTCATTTATTTGCACAAGTATCTTTTTTAGAATTTCTTTGTTGCTAAGATTTTTTCCCATTTTATTTTTTATTTTTAAAAACAGGAACTCCATTTCATCGTCCATTTCTATTTTCATGGCAACTTCTCTTTTATTCTTAAGCCCCTCGTTGCACTCAAATAATTGTCCGCAATTTTTTTCAATAATTTTTCCTCTTAATTCTTTGCTCCATTGTTGAAGTGCCGGCTTGCTCATATTTTCGACTTTGTCTGCGAACATTTGCTCGTTTTCGGGCGTGGCGAGGCGAGCGACGATCGCGACTTTGTGGATTCCTTGAGTTTCGATTGCTCTTTGAAGATGCGGTTTGTTTTGCAATTTATTTTCAAGTTTCAGTGCTTTTTCGACAATAGAATGTGAAAGACCGGCAAGTTTTCCGGCGTACTCGTAGATGGTTCCGTAGCCTTCGGAGGCATAAATTTTTTGTTTGTAGATTTGGGGAAGGAGCGCAAGAAGTTTGTATGTGATTCTGTTTCGTTCGCGGCCGAGCTGGACGAATTGGCGATGAAGAAGGTGCGAGGCGGCCGCGGTGGTTGCTTGTGTGGCCGCGGTGGTTGTGTGCGCGTTGGATTGAGAGCCCATGATGGTTCCGACGGTGTTGGCCAGAGCGGCTGGTGTAGTGGCGGCCGCTGAGTTGAAATATGCTGCTGCGCCGTTTTGCGGAACGCGGCTTGGAATGTTCGCTGGAGCGATTGTGGTGGTGTCGGTGATCATGTTTCGTGTGGTTATATTTGCCCGAATACTAGCTTGTCTTAGCCAAAAAATCCATGCTTGATGTGTATTTTGAAATGACAAAAAACCGGTAATATTATATGGTGAGTGTGCGCTCACTTTTGGCTGGTTGCGGCGGTGCGATGAGAGAGGGGGCGAAAGGTGCGCGCTCGCTTCGCTCGCGCGTTGCGAGGTCGCGGTGGTGCGGCTACGTTCGTTGAGCCGCGACGGCGATGCGATGTGGTGGTGCGGGGTGGGATTATTCCGGCTTCACCCACACAACTTTTTCATATCTCCGAAACCATGTCATTTGTCTTTTCGCGTAATTTCGCGTGTTCTTTTTTAGCAATTCCGTCGCCTCCTCAAGCGTCGTTTCACCGCGAAGGTAAGGGATTATTTCCTTTACCCCAAGCGAAGACATCGACGGAAGATTTGGGTCATACTTTTTTAAAAGGGTTTTGACTTCTTTGATGAGCCCGCGCTTTAGTTGCGAGTCCACGCGTGCGTTCACGCGTGAATAAAGTTCGGGGCGCGGGCGCTCAATCCCTATTATATAAGTATCAAATTCCGGCCCGCGTTTTTTATCCACTTTGTGTTTTTTTGACTCAAGGTTTATTTCCAACGCGCGGATTACATATCTAATGTTGTTTGGATGAATTTTGGAGGCGGCGCGGGGATCAAGTTTTTTCAATTTGTCGTGGAGATATTCCGCGCCGTGTTTCTCGGCTTCCTTATATAGTTTTTTGCGAAGCTTCTCGTTTGGCGGAATTCTTGGAACGCTATACCCTTCTATTATGGCGCTGACATAAAGTCCTGTGCCGCCTACCAAAACCGGCACATGTCCGCGTTTATAAATCCCCTCAATTTCCTCAAGCGCCAAGTCCTTATATTCCGCAAGCGTTAGCGTTTTGTCCGGCGGCACAATCTCAATCATATGATGTTTCACCTTTTCCCGTTTTTTTTCCGGCACGACATCAGTTGCTATTTCCATCTCCTTATATATCTGCCTCGAATCCGTGGAAACTATTTCTCCACCAACTTTTTTCGCTATTTTCAAAGACAGCTCCGTTTTTCCGGACGCCGTCGGCCCAAGAACCACGATTAAAGGTCTTTTTGCTGATTTTATAAAGGATGTAAAGTCCATTGCCGCCAGATTGTATTGCCATGCCTATCATCAAGTCAAATTGCACCCTTGATTTAGTTCGACAAAAATGGTATAATTTTATGAAAAAATCAAAAATAAAAACTAAAAAAAGCACTCATGACATACGAGGAGCTTCAAGAAAATGTTAAAGGTCAGTTGATTCAGGATTTGAATTTGCACAAAATTTCTGTTGAAGAATTGATGGCAATTTTATACATCCTCGGACAGACCTCCACGGTTTATGAATTGGAGGCTTTTGTTGATATTTTTTCCGATACTTTTCCGACTCTTAAGTCGATCAGTTTGGATCGCGAGGAGACTGCAAAGACTGACACAGAAGCCAAAGTTAAGAAGGTGGTTTCCAAACTCGTTCAGAAAGATCCTATGCGCGCAACGCAGCTTGCAAAGGAGGCATTACAGAGTGGCGCATCATGGGATGAATTACTAAAAAAATATCCGGAACTTGGCGAGGAATAATACAAAAATAAAAACAAAAATATGTCAGACAATAATCCAAAAATAAAGGATGACCTCACTGAGCAAGAAGCTTTGGAAATAAACAAAACGGTGCTTGGTGAAAAAGTAGAGGAACTGGAACTTGCACAAATAAAAAAGATTACAGAAATCCTTAAAGAGAAAGGATCTTTTTTGGATGCGTACAAAAACATCGAAAATAAAATTTTAAAAAAAGACAGAAGCGAAATTGACATAGAGGAGATAGATGATCGAATAGGGCAAATAGTTGCTAAGGCAATATTGAAAAACAAGCTCAAAATAAAAGATAAAATAGGAGAGTGTAAATTACAGGCAGAAAGGTATGAAAAGAAAGCAAAAAAGGAGAGTACTAAACAAAACATAGAAGAAGCGAAAAAATATAATAAACTAGCGGATGCGTTGACAAAATTATTGGCAATCGCTCAATCTCGCAAAAGAAAAGTAAAATTCGCCACAGCAAATGACAAAAACACCGAAGATAGAATAAGCCCCGGTGATGAGTTCAAGTTTATTGATAGCCATGGGAGAAAAATAATTGGCACATTTGTAAGAAGAGAGGGTGGGAAAATCTATTACACAGAAGGCAACAGCAAAACTATACACGGAATAGATCCCACTACTCTTGAGTACATGATAAAAGACTATTATCAGAGTAGGGAAACGGCTTGGGCAACAGGCTTAATGCCGGAGACGCCGGCTCAGGTCAATTCTGTTTCCGAAACGACGGAATCGGCTGTTGCTTCGACCGACAAAGAATCAATACCAACGGCAGCACCTGAATCTGAATCTTCAGTTCCTAACGAACCGACCCTTCTCCCTAATCCTTTAGCTTTTGCCGAATCTGAATCTGCATCAGCTCCAACTTCTGCTTCTTCAGTTCCTGACGAATCGGCTGTTGCTCTTTCCGAAGATAAAAATCCTTTAGCTTTTGCCGAATGGGATATTCCGGAACCGGCTGCTACCGCCAATGATGAAATTATTCCTCCTCCCGGAGATGAAGGCCCTGCATGGCCTGATAAGCCTGAAATTCCGAAAGAAACGGAAGAACAAGGACTTTCTGCTGTTCCTGTAAAACCAATTCCGGTTCAGGACGTTCTTAAATATCACTCTCCGAGAGAAGTTATAGATTTCTTGGACGCTTACTGGGCAAATGTGGTTACAAGATTTGACCGAAAGCCGAGAGGAGATGAAAAAGATTTGTATTTCAAAAACTCTGACAAGAGTAAAGATAAAGTAAAACTGGATGAAAAAGAGGTCAAGGATTACAAGGACTATATAAAATTTTCCACCGAAATTAGGAAATTTTCTTTGGATTTAATAGTTTCCAAAGTCAACGATTGTATTCCGGATTTACAAAAGATGCTGAATAACAAAATGCCTCAGCCTGAACTGGATGCGAAAATAGAAGACGCAACGACAAACGTTGTTAACGCTTTGCTGGAAGCCTCGCCGGTTGGAATAAAAATTAAAAGTTTTAACAGTCTTGATAAAAAAGCTAAGAAACAATTACTTCTTACTTTTATATATTCAACTCTCGGAGTGGATAATGATTCGGACGCTTTTTCAAAAATAAACAATATCATAAAATTAAATTTAATTTCTTCAGCCAGAAAAGGTAAAGAAATATTCAAAGAAGCAAAAGATACTGAAGGAAATACTATCACTATTGGATTGGAAGAATTTTTAAAAACTCATGGCGAATATGGCGAAACTATGGTTGAGAGAACTCATGAAGCTTTATACAAGTTATATGAAATGTATGGAGAAAAAACCGGAAAAAGCCTTACGGAATTTAGAGATATATTAATAGAAGTAGTAAAAACAAGAGGAGGAAAACAGTTCATAACCGGACAAACAACTGTCATCAATCCAATGACTTCCGGCGCAAATTGGGCCGCAAGTTCAGCCTATACGACGCAGACTCCGTTAAACATTGAAAAAGAAATTTACAGCTCTTTCCTTGTAATAAAAGAGAGACACCTTGGGGAAAAAGAGGCATTAGCTTTACTTATAGCCTTCAAGGAAAATCCTCCGTCTGTATATGAATTAAGAAATACAGGAAAAGGATGGGAGACTATAGGTGAACCTAAAACTGGACCAAGCGTTTTTGAAGACTTCTGCATGGACGGAATAATGTATGAAGAATTGAAATTTAAATTGGGCATGAAGAAAACCGAATTCAATATATTTATACAAAAAATTGCGCCTAATTTTGAACTTATAAGAAGTATTTTTGAAAACAAAGCTTATGCCGACGATGAGGCAAGAATGACTGCTGTTAAAACCTACAAATTGGACGAAAAAGATTTTGCCAAATTTAAAGAACTTATGACTGTTCCGCTTTGGATGGATAAAATTGCCGGGGCATTCAAATATTCACTCTACGATCATGGCGGGCAAAAAGTCCCTCAGATTGATGAAATTCAAGGCGCAGATCGTGAAGGTATCGACATCATGTTCGTTGATATCGAAGAAAAATTGCAGCGCATAGCCGAAAGATTGGCTGATGAAAGACTTGATCAGGAATTAAAAGAAATGGGACCACAGGGTTGGAAAGATTTTTTCAGGATAAGAGGATACTCCGGACTTGTTCGCAAATTCTGGAAACGAAGCGCGTACGCCGGATATAGAGAAAAATACGTCGAGGAATACAAACTAAGATTAAAAGAAGACCCAAAATACAGAACGGAATTGATGAGTCATCCCGGAAATTTGGTTAAACCGGCAAAGAATTCCGGCAAAGGAATTCCAAATGAAGGCACGCGCGATGACAAGCTTAATGGCGAGCTGGACCGCATCGCTGAGAGATTTGGAATCGCTTTTGGCAGTGCTGAAAAAGATAGTTATTTAACTTCCAATGAATCTATTGAAGATGTTCAAGAGGTTGCAATTCAGGCCGCAATTAAAAAACTTTCGCAGGATTATATTGATGGGAAAATAAACGACCTTCAATTTAAAAATGAAGTCCGTACAAACATTATCCCAATGGTTAAAAACGCAAAAGGCACAACCAATGAAATAGTGGCTTTCTTGGAGGGTAATCAGGAAAAAACAGGACTTTTGGACAAACTAAACGCTCACAAAGCCGGCTTGATTTATCTGGAGTTGGATAACATGAGACTTCATCTTGGTACGGCAAAGAATGTCGATGTAAAAACACAAAATAAAGACTTAAATTGGTTCGATAAATTTTCTACAAAAGTTGTCGGAAAACTTCAAAAGAGTAAATTTTTGGGGAGATTTATCAATCCTTCCACAGTTGCGATTATCGGCTTCGGGCTTGGCAATATCACCGCTCAAATGATTACCGGAAAATACATGAGATATGGAGTGATGGCGTCACTTGGTGTTTTGGCTCCATGGGCTGCACCTGCACTCGCAGGAATCGCGACAGGTTGTATTTTGGGAGGAGGATTTGCGGCTTTACGTGAAAATGAAGAAGCAAAATATCGAAAGGCTCAAAAAGAAAGAAGAGATGCACTTGGATTTAAACCCGGCGATGATAAAAAGGGACTTCGTCCTAATCAGGCTAGTGAAAGCAGATATGAAAGACAGATGGAAAAAAGAAAGAAAGGCGAAGAAATTTTGTATCACAAAGAATCGGCAACATCTCTTTGTACAAAAATTGACACTGCAATGAACAGCACGGCTCCTAATAAATTTGATTTATTGAGAGACTCTTTGGCTCATACCATAGCGTTAAACGAGATTTCTGAATTTGGAATTAATCAGCCGGAAACCATCAGAATAGACCTTATTAAATTTGATGAAGAAAATTCAATTGAAAGCCAAAGATTGGAAATGCTTCATAAAGTTGCGCAAGGAAAAGTTATGCTAAAACAACTGGCTTTGGCCGGTGGCAAGGATCCTATTATGGAACTTCAAACCAAAATCGCCAATGAAAGAACCGAAATAATCAACAATCCAAAAAACGGAATTCTTATGAGGGAAAAGAATTTCTTAAAGTTTAAGATGTATAAAAACTTTAGAGCGATGGGAATTGGAGCTTTGATTGGTGGAAGTATCGCTGGAATCGGAACATTGGTTGGAAAATTGGCAGGAGTTACAGAGCACAATATAAAAAATGATCTTACGAACGGAAAAGTAGATGATGCAAGATTGCAGATTGCGTTGATAAAAGGCGGATTGGATTCGAATGAATTAGCTCAAATTAAATTTGACGCAGCCGGAAATCCTGCCGACCAGATAACAAGAGATATTTTAACTAGTCATAATATAAATATTACTCCTACCGTGACTTCTATTCCTGGAGTAATAACAGATATTGCCGGTGGAAAAACGCTTGATGTTACAGGTCTTCAGGCCGAATTGGCAAAAATTCCTGGAATTGATATGAGCCAAGTTACTTTTGATGCTGCGGGACATATTGATCCTGCAAGTTTGGCTTATTTAAAATTACAAAATATTACTATAAATGAGATTGCATCCGGAGTTGGCGGTGTATCTTTGAGTAAATCCGGATTTAATATTTTAAAGAATGGCGTTCATTTTAATGACAATCAACCTCACGGCCCTGGACACATTCTTGATGAATTACGTCTATGGTGGAAAGGAACTCCACAATTGGAAGCTGATGGAAATTATCATTTTTCTATGAAGGGAATGGTTGACCAAAATTTGGCACATTCTCATTTGCCTTCCGGAGTCGCAATGCCTGTTAACCCTCAAGAATATGGAGTTGCTCTTCAGATGACCGAAGGTGGAAAGCATGTTTGGAAATTTTTCACACCTGATGCAACCACCGGAGAGGTTAGAATTCCTAAAGAGTTTATGGGCGGAAATGTTGGATATGTACCGAAAGGAGGAAGCGTTCTTCCGGGCTTAAAGACGGAATCAATGGCAGTTGGATTTATGGATAAAAATGACACTTTCCAAGTATTGGCATCTGTAAAAGGCGATGGAAGTTTTGTTCCAAACCCTACCGATATTATTGGATTTACAGGAAAAATTGCAGAGGCCGGAACGAATGATGTTACTTTCGAAGCTATTCAAGATTTTAGTTCCGGAGCTATGGCGATACCACCTTTCATCGTCGGCGCGCCAATGAATCATTTGGAATACGGGAAAGCAAAACAAAAACGAAGACCGCCGGTTGTACCTCCGATTCCAAGACCTCCGAAACCTCCTAAGAAACCTGAAGAGACTGAGGAACCGATAGTGGTGACAACTCCACCAATAGTAGTAACTACTCCTCCGGTTGTTCCACCGGAAGAAACCGAAGAGCCAATAGTTATAACGACTCC
>Ga0172379_10003171_pt1 | contig 26846 bp, 36 predicted proteins | sample GrowelOW334metaG_FD_119756 | JGI IMG/M metagenome (GOLD analysis project Ga0172379, IMG submission 119756) | Groundwater microbial communities from an aquifer near a municipal landfill in Southern Ontario, Canada - Groundwater well OW334 metaG | ecosystem: Environmental > Aquatic > Deep...
CAGATTAAAAGGATTCAGATTACTGGTTCGTGGGGTGAGTGATGTTGATTTCTTTTTATATCGCATTGTTCAGCTCTATGTCTAGCGATTTAATTTATTCAAACCAAAAAGCGTATGATCCCATATTATACCGCTGCCAATAAGTTCGCATTGCGTGCGAACGTTGTGCAACATGGCAAAATCAACTATAATAACATCTAGTCTTTACAATTTTAATACAATTAATATGTCTAATCCAAATTCACCGAGAGATCTTGATCCAGCTGAAAAATTAGAAGAACTGGGTTTAGCAGTGGGCCCCGATGGCATATTAAGGGGTAATGAAATAACTGGTTTCACAATAGGTTTACCAAATAAAGAAGGTGTTGTTTTAATAAAAGGTCCCGATGGTACTGAATTCAAGCTTGAAGGTGTAAAAGGGATACAGATTAAAAAAATGAATGTTTCTGGCCGTGGGAAAGTAGGAATAGTCCTTTAAACATTTTGCCAAATCGCACAACAGCACCCAAGCGGTTCGCTGCGGCTCACCCAAATTTTTTGTGGCGGTGGTCGCTCCGCTCCAAATTGTACCGCCATAAAAAACTTCAGTTAGGCGCGAACGTTAGCGGTTCGGTTTCTTTGCCTTATTTTCTATTTTTTGATAAAATACAGGTGCTTAAAATTTTCCTATGAAAACAACACAATTCACCGTTTATATAGAACAAGATGAAGATGGAATGTTCATCGGCTCCATTCCGACAGTCCCTAGTTGTCACGCAGAAGGAAAAACACAAGTTGAGATGTTAAAAAATCTTGATGAGGTTTTGGAGTTATGCCTTCGCAATGTGAACAAGAAAGAAATTATGAAAACAAAATTTATTGGCATCCAAAATCTAGAGCTTTCCCATGCCTAAACTCATCCCCATCAAACCAAAGAAGCTCATCAAAATACTGATCTTCATTGGTTTCGTCAAAAGAGATGCACAGGGTTCACATGTGTTTTTCGGACATAAAGATGGAAGAACAACAGTAGTGCCAATCCATAATCGAGAGCTGAGTAAGGGACTGCTTAGGAAAATTTTAAACGACGTTCAACTATCAATTGAAGAATACGAGAAATTAAGAAAATAAGGCAAGTAAACATCACCCAAATTGACTGGTTATGGCCTTTCGGCACATTATACAACCAGCCAAACTTCGCCAACGCGCGAACGTTAGGTGAAATTGCAATTTTTTAAATATTTATCATTAATTATGAAAAAAATAAAAATTCCTTTGTTTGTAGCAATAACATCGGCAATTGTTTTTTTGCTTGAAATGTTTTCTTTTTCTATCGGCAGAGTTATCTATAAAATTTTTCCTTGTAGACAAGATCCGATGAACTCATTTCCATGTTTTGGTATTTATGACATATACGCTGGCTTTATAAAATACGCTGTCTGGAAAGAAGGGAAATACTACGTTTCTCAATGTCTCAACGTAGATGTTTCCAGTTTTGGGAAAACCAAAAAAGAGGCTTTGAAAAATTTGGAGGAAGCTTTAGAGCTTTATTTTGAAGAGTCAAAAGCCCCAAAAGTAACAAAGATCATGGATGTTCACATTGTTTCTGGATCTTTAAAGTATGCCTAAATTACATTCATCAAAAGAAATTATTAAAGTCCTTGAACAAAAAGGCTTTGTTTTTGTTTCTCAAAAAGGAAATACCGGAAGGGACTTTCAGGTCAATCCTAAGGCAATCGAACACAACTGAAGAAGATTTCAAAAAGAAAAAATAAGTCAAATTGCAAAAAACTTCGGTTCGCGCGCAAACGTTGTGCGACATATTTTGTGCTAATATAGGCTCACATATTTTTTAAATTTTTATTATGAAAAAAACCATAATATTAACAGTACTCATTAATCTTATGATCACAGGAACAGCCTTGGCACTTGTCCAAATAAAACAGTTCTCTGATGTTGAAAAAGGAAGTTTTTATTCTACAGCAGTTGATAACATGGTTTATCAAGGCGTTGTTAAAGGATACGATGACGGATTATTTCATCCAAATGACGGTGTGAATCGTGCCCAAGCCGTAACAATGCTAGATAGATATGATCAAAATTTAAAAGATACAGAGATTAAATATTTAAAAACAATGGTATGCACAGGATTTAATGAAAATACAGGTTCATATCCTGACTATAAAGCAGCATACCAAAAATTATGCATGCCTTTAGTAGCTAACTAACAATACGCCTAACAGCGCCCAACCGGTTCGCCGCAAACATTATGTGACATTTATTTTTATGCTTGATATCTTCATTGAAGTAATAGAAAGGTTTGGAATCGCAGGATATTTCCTCGCAATTTCCTTATTTATATATGCAATAATATTAATTATTGCATTCCCATTAGCCCTAGGAATGTTAATTTATTCTTTAATTTTCAAAAACTGGAAAATTTGGCGAAATTGGAAATATGTAGGTTATGCTGCATTGGTAGGATTAATCATTAGAATAATAGGAATATATTTGTTAAAAGCATAAAAATAAACAGCGCCCAACCGACATTAAAACATCTAAAAGATGCTGTTTTGCTTTACATGGAAGTCGAGAATTAACTTGGTTGCAAACACTTTGTAGATATTTTAGTTGAAGTATATGGCCCACCAACATTCCCGCGATCACGCCAGGTATCTGTAGTCTCCAGGATATAATCTTCAACGCCGAAAGTATTTTGATAAAACTTTTTACAGTATGTGAGTTTATCCAAGTCTGCTCCGGAAACTCCATCGGAATCAGTAAGCCAATTCCCGTTTGCGTCAGTATGTTGATTTACTTTTCCCCACCAGTACATAATACGAGGATTAGTACCTGGTGCTGTGTATTGCGTCGCCGCAACTGTCATAATATTGCCGGCAAAAAGTTGGCCCGATCCGTTATTCACCATTAATTCACCTGAAACATTAAACTGTAAAGATCCGCCATAAACACCATAGACCGTCGAACCAATAAGAGCTGAAGGACTAACATCAGCAACAACCCTCAAAACCAGTGTTTGGTTGGCTATAAGCTGTATATTGACATAAGGAAAGTTCATGCCGGCGGTGGTAACATTTTGAGTCGTGCCGAGTTGTACACCAGTCACATCGTCGTAGAGGCGTAAAGTGGAAATATTCTGGTAGCCGTTTGGCATTGGTAATAGCGAAACAGCGAAGCTATTTAAGGTACCGTCGCAATTCGGAGTTGCGTTGAATTTCGTTAGAGTAACCCCGCTTTGACCGGGACTTATGTTTTGCGCCGCAGGAGTTGTTGGAGCAACGGAGACCGAGAACAAGCATGACGGAGTCGTAGGAACGCTTGGCATGCTCGTGACGGTGAAATATTGACCAAGGCTCATCTTGCCATAAGCGTTCACCACTTTAATTTGAATTTTGCACGATCCGGGCTTTATTTTAGCTAAGCTCGCCGAACAATCCGCCTTAACTTTGTCGGAAATGAGATTAACATTAAAAGTAAGTGTCTTCCCGTCAGGCGAAAGAATGGGTTGGTCTAAAACTTCACTTTGAATTAAAATATAGTTGCCTGGGGCGTACACCTTTCCGTTTATTTGAGTACCGGTGATTCCTTGAATTGACGATGAAAATCCGGAACCCGATATAACAACTTCCGTTCCGGTAGCACCCTGGTTTGGTGAAATTGAACTGATTTTCACCATGCTTTCCGCTTTTGGTATAGCACCCTGGAATAATATTATTCCAGCGATAGCAACCGTACTAAACATCGAGGCGATTTGAACTTTTTTATTTTTCAATAATTTTTTCATATTTTTATTTTAATGATTTATAATGGAATCGTGACTATGAATATTGTACCACAATTAGGCAATTGTTGCAAACTTAACAAAGAGCGCCCACCCAATTCGGCCGCAGCCTCCCCCATTTTTTTTTGCATATGAAAAGACCAAAGCTGGTAAGGATTGATTTGGACAAGCCAATTACAGAGCTTGTTAGTCAAAGTGACCACAAAATATTAGGAATCTGGGCAGCTGACTGTGCCGAGCGGGTCTTACACTACTTTGAAGAAAAATATCCGGAAGATAATCGTCCCCGAAAAGCTATAGAAGCACTCCGGACGTGGATTAAGACCGGCCTGTTTAAAATGGCCGATGTGCGAAAGAGTTCACTTTCGGCTCATGCGGCAGCCCGTGAAGTGAAAGAAAATGATGATGCCGCCCGATCCGCCGCCCGCAGTGCAGGACAAGCAATGGCGACTGCGCATGTTCCCACTCATTCCATTGGCGCTGCTGTTTATGCAGCCACCGCCGTCCGCGACGCAACCGGCTCCATTGATGACACTACCAGGGAACGAGATTGGCAATACCAGCACTTGCTCAATCTGAACAAAACATTTGGCACAACCCATCCCGCAAAGAAAACGCTCTGGAGGTTCCGGCAAAAATAAAGTATTAAAGCTCAAACGAAGGTTCCACAATTTCCACTTTGTCGCCAATCAGTTTAAACTTATTGGACAGATGTGGATGCGCGTGAATCGACAGAATTTTCCAGGGAACAAGTTGGTCCGCAGCTATTCCGGTCTTGCCCAAATCAGCTTTTTTGGGCAAAAATATCAGGTTTTCTTCATCCAGTACCCTAATGATAACCATCGTGTAATCAGTTTCAAATTTGACGGAAACAATGCGGCCGCCAAGCGAAACAGTTTTATTGAGTGCGAATTTACTTTCCGGTTCAAATTTTTCGTCCGGCACATGCTTGATATCCTTTAGATCAGCCAAAGAAAGGCTGCCACCGAATTTCCAAGCGCCAGCTTCGTTGTTAAAACGAAGCATTAATTCCTGAGTGGAATTTTTTTTATCTTCAGTCTTCAGCGCTCCGGTTATATAAAGCAGTGCCTTTTCACCTTTTTGATCCAGGTGCGAAACGGTAAAGGAAACGGGAATCATCATTGGTGCCATTTGTAAGATACTCGCCTTCCCTTCCGGAGTTTTGAACATCTCCAGAAAAGATTTTTTGCTTTGTATATCTACAAATTGCATGGCTTTATCAACATCACCGGCCAAAATTGCCTGATTAAAATCATCGAAAATTTTCTTCAATTCCTCCATTGTTGCAGGTGCATTCATAGTGTTAATTTTAATGAATTATTTGCACAATTCTATCACAATCAGAAATTCAAGTCATCGACGGGCTTCCCCTTTTTTGCAGTAATGGCCTTTCCGGCGTATGATGCTATCAAATACCTTAACAAAAAACTATGAAAAAACTCTTAGTCCTATCTCTGACCGTTTTAGCTTTGACCGGTTGCACTCAACAAGTACCTGCCGTAAATCAAGACATCAGCCAGCCAAAAACCAGCGTTAATCAACCGATCACCAATGCAAAAGAACCAATAGCAAATGTTAATACGCAAGTGGCCAATCCCGCTCCAGCCGACAACCAGGCGCCGCAAATTATCTCGGCCATTTTTGATGGTAATGGCATTGTTATCCAGGGAAAAAATCTGAGTGATTCTTATGTAGCTTTCAATGCCCCACCTTCCAGAGCACTCTGCCAAGAAATGATTACTCCAAGCTGCGTTTTACAGAAAGCTGTAGCAACCGACACCACCATCAAATTTATCAGCAACTCAATCGGTTCGCCCGGTTCTTATCAAATTTATGTTGAAAATAAAACAACCGGCAAAAGCAACGTGGTCAAGCTGACAATTCCCGTACCTCCGGCAAAATAGTTCAGTTCTTGATAGATAAAATCCTAAACTATGGACCCAACTCCGGAAATAAAAAAAGAGGAAGAATTGCACGATGTGGAAGTTACAAAAGAGCAGTTTAAAACCCTCTATTTTCAATATGCCACACCCGATAGCGGTTGGGGTGAAGCCAATTGGCATAGTACTTTTGAAAAACAAGAAGGTGAAAAATATTTCTTCATGAAATCTGCAAACCCGGAAGCAGTCATGTGTATTTCCACGGGGCAAAAAGAAAACCGCATCTATTTTTTAACGGAAGACGCATTAGACTCATTTTACGATTTCCCCGGAAAAGACGATTAAAATTATTCTTATGAATCAACTCGAAAAAGCAATTCAAATAGCGCTCAAAGCCCATGAAAAACAGGTGGATAAGGGCGGCCATACTTACGTTCTTCATCCGCTAAGAGTCATGGTACAGATGCCGACCGAAGAACTGCAGATTATTGCTGTTTTGCATGATGTGGTGGAGGACAGCAATTATACTTTTGAGGATTTGGTCAAAGAAGGATTCAGCGCTGAAGTGCTGGAAGCTTTAACGGCTATAACTAAACAAAAAAACGAGCAGTATGATGATTTTATAAAACGCATTAAAAAAAATCCCTTGGCGGTTCAGGTAAAACTCGCCGACCTGAAAGATAATTCCAATTTAGATCGCATTCCAAATCCAACCGAAATCGATTTGGAACGGGTGGAGAAATACAAAAAAGCGATTGAATTTCTTACTTCATAAAAACATATGAAACATTTAAAATTTACAAATTTCGCAGTATTCATAATCTTCTTTGGAATAGCTTTAATTGAAGCACTGCAAAAACAAAATTGGCTTGAAGCGGCTCTTTTTCTAGCTTTAGGAATACTTTCTCTTTGGGCTGATTTTAGAAAAAACTAAAGCGCTCTTTTTGCTGGAATCACTATGTCTAAAATAACATTCTCAATAATCCGGGACGAAAACGAGCTGGAGATTTTGCGCGATAAACGAAGGAATTACCTATAAACTCAATTTTTAATTCACACCATGACTTCAATCGAATATCTAAGACAATTTAAAGTTCTTGATTACGCCATTTTTGATCTTGTCTTATCCTTTGTGGGAATTTATTTACTCGCGCCTCTACTATCAAAAATCTTTCTAAAACTCCGACTAAAAATTTCCAAAAAAAGTTGGATGTTTTTAACCTTACCAATCAGCATTTTGGTCCATATAATGGTTGGAACCATGACTCCAATGACCAAATATTTTCTGGATATTCAGGATCATTATATTTTAAAAATAATAATCCTGGGCTTATTGGCCCTTGGAATAAAAGATATTAAAATTGTCCCAAAGAAAACTTAGTTTTAGCCTAAGCCCAAAAACCCTGGTACGTCAGCCATAATCCAAGCAGAACCACAATTACCAAAGCTACTGGATACCAAGGTGTTAAGCTGACTTTTTTGATAATTTTCTTGGAAAAATCACTGAAAAACAATCTGACAACCCCCTTTAGCAATGCAACCCAGCCTGTTAACGTAATAATTACACGCCAATCCGAGACCCAAAGATTATGGCTTGCCACCATCAAAATACCAACTATCAAAGAAATTGAACCGGTTATCAGCAAAAAAGTATCATCCTGCGCCTCATGAATAATTAGCTTATAAGCTTTTTTATTTACCAACAAAGCAAGTCCAACCACGACAAAATAAGCCCCCAGAACTTTTGCCAGGAAAAGAGAAGTTTCCATAGGAAGGAAATTAAAAAAATATTTCAACCGACAGAATTGTACATCCAAAAAGCAATTTTTCAAAAAATACATTGCTTTTTTCCCGCGAAAGTCTAAAAATGAGTCGGATTCTTTTTCTGCCAATGCTGATATGACTTTCTTAAAACTGCTAGATCGACTTTTCTTCGGACCAAAAGTAACCGAGGATAAAAGCAAATTCCTCAGCGGAAAAGATATAAAAGCAAAATTCGCCCCACCAACGGAAGAAATCGGCAAAGAACTAAAAACAATCATCGCTAACCTATATGGCGGGCGATCTTTACGAATCCGCGCAGTAGATGGTGGTTCAAGTAATGGCGAAGAAATCGAATTAACCGCTCTTGGCAATGCTTATTACGACATTGACCGCTTTGGACTTTCTTTTGTGGCATCTCCAAGACACGCCGACATGCTTTTTGTAACCGGACCTGTCACCAGAAACCTGGAACGGGCCGTGCGCACCACTTACGAAGCCGCACCGCAGCCATGCATCGTTGTAGCCCTGGGTGATGGCGCCTGCACCGGCGGCATTTGGAAAAATTCCTATGCCGTGGTTGGCCCTGTCGAAAAAGTCATTCCCGTTCATTACAAAATCTATGGAGACCCACCAACTCCAACTCAAATTTTAAGCGGCCTTTTAAATATCTTAAAAAACAAAACTCAAAAATGAATAATGAAGTTTTAATCACAACCGGTATTTTGGTGAGCCTGATCGGAACATTCGCAGGTGGAATTATTTCCTTATTTGGAAAAAACAATTTCATCCAGAGAACCGCGCAAATAGTTACAGCACTTGCACTTTTGCTTGGAACGGCTTCCTCGGGCGCTTTTTTAATGATGAACCTTCAACCGCTAACAATCTTTAATCTTGGAACTTTATTTCCCGGACAGTTTGTAATCGATCACCTTTCGGCAATCTTTTTTTTGCTTGTTAATGCAGTTGGATTTTTGGCGACAATCTACGGCACAAGATACGTTTTGAACGAAGCGCACCTTTATAATATTTCTTACGTCCAGTTTCTAACGTCATTTTTCCTTTTGGGAATGCAAATGGTTGTGCTTTCCACCAATGCCGTTTCCTTTCTTTTTTCCTGGGAAGTAATGTCACTCAGCAGCTTTTTATTGGTAATAGCCGACTTTAAACACTCTTCCATTAGAGCGGCAATTTTTTATTTGATCATGACTCATCTTGGAGCAGGAGCGCTTTTAGCCGGATTTCTTTTACTTTCCGGCGGTTCGTTAAGCCTTAACTTCAGCCAAATTGCTCAACTGGTTCCACAAATGTCTTCAATCACCGCCATCAGCGCATTTCTATTATTTTTCTTTGGATTTGGATCTAAATCGGGACTTTTCCCTTTTCATGGCTGGTTACCGGAAGCGCATCCACAAGCCCCAAGTCACATTTCAGCTTTAATGTCTGGAATTATGCTAAAGATTGCCGTTTATGGATTTTTGCGGGTTATACTTTTCATGCTGCCGGTTATGCCAATCGAAATCGGCATGACAGTTACCGTAATCGGCTTATTTTCCGCAGTTTTTGGAGTTCTTTACGCTACAATTGAAACGGACATAAAACGAATTTTGGCTTTCAGCAGCATTGAAAACCTTGGTCTGATTTTTACGATGATCGGAATTTATCTGATCGCCAAAAATTTACAAATGGATCTCCTGGCTCAAATCAGCCTTATAGTAATCTTGTTCCAGTCGATCTGCCACGCTTTTTTCAAGTCAGGTTTATTCATGAGCGCCGGCGTAATCGCCCAAACTTTCCACACCCGCAACATTGAAAAAATGGGCGGCATGGCCAAAAACATGAAACTGTTCTCTTTCGCGGTTTTGCTGCTTGCCTTAACCGCTGCGGCGTTACCACCTTCCGGTGCCTTCATTGGTGAATGGATTATTTTACAAACAATTATTGGAACCCTGGCTATTGCACCTTTAGGCTTTAAAATTATTTTGTTACTGACCTTTGTTGTGTTTGGTTTTGTTGCAGGAATGGCCGTTTTTGCCATGGTCAGATTTTTTGGAATCGCCTTTTTAGCAAAATCAAGAACAACCAACGCCCACGTTGAAGCCAATTTAAAACATGACCCGCAGGCGGAACTGCTTATACCAATCGTCATTTTGGCCTTTGTAGTTTTTGGACTGGGGTCGATTGCCCAGTTTATTACAAAAATAATCGGCAATGGCATTCTTACCGAATCTTATCAAAAAACATTTGATACAAGCTTCAACCTCTTTGGCACATCTTTCAATCCTTCAATGCTGTTGGTAATTATCGTCGCGGCAATTTTGGCGGCTTACCTCTTCCGCTATTTCACCTCAAATCGCAAAAACGAACGCCAATATCACAGTTGGGATTGCGGCCAACCGATTGATGCTTCCATGGAATATACCGGCACAGCATTTGCTTCACCTCTGCGCTTTTTCTTTAACATGATCCTTCGCACAAATAAAAAAGTGGAATCTAAACCTGTGCTAGCCAGCAATCCCTGGATTACCAAAAAAAGCATCAGTATCGAAACTTATCCAATTTGGGATCAATATTTTTATGAACCAATCGTCAAGCTGGTAGCTTTCATTTCGGCTAAAATCCGCAAACTTCAAAGCGGAATTATCCAGTTCTACATCGCGTTAATTCTTATTACTCTCGTCATAACCGCAATCGCCACTCTATGAATCTTCTCGTCATTTTTTATCAATTTTTGATCGTTGCTTTAGTCGCTCCTTTTGCAGCGGGACTGGTTAAATTTTTTAAAGCCAGACTCCAGGGACGCCGCGGCGCATCGCCATTTTTGCCTTACTTCACAATCCTGACTCTGCTCAAAAAACAAATGGTTATTTCGGAAAGTACCTCCTGGGTTTTCCGCATTTCTCCATTCATCGTTTTTGGAACATCTTTATTCATGGCACTGGTTTTACCTTTAATGACAGCCAATCTCGCCCTGGTAACCTTCAGCAATTTCATCATCGTTGCCGGAATTTTAATTCTTGGCGCGATTTTTCTGGTTTTTGGCGGACTCGAATCTGCTTCCGCCTTTGGTGGAATGGGAGCAAGCCGTGAAATGACCATCACTGCTTTAATCGAACCAACGGTTTTGCTGATTTTTGGGACTCTGGCACTCAACAGCGGAAGCACGGAAATAAGCAACATGGTGCTTCATCTCGATTTCCTTAAAAATCCTTTTATCATCCCCACAATCCTAGCTTTAGCATTGGTCGCCCTTGCCGAAAACGCCCGCTATCCGGTGGATAATCCGGCTACACATTTGGAACTTACAATGGTTCACGAAGCCATGGTTTTGGAATATTCCGGTCCATATTTGGCGTTACTTGAATATGCTTCATTTCTTAAACTGACCTTCTTTTCGTTACTGGTCGCAAATTTCATCTGGCCAATCGGCTTAATTACAGGCTCAATCACAAACAACTTTGCTTTATCTCTTGTCATTGCTCCACTCATCCTGCTGGCAAAAATAATTGTGATGATGTTTTTATTGGCACTTTTAGAATCCACAATCGTCAAAATGCGTTTTTATCGCATTCAGGAATATGCAACTGTAGCCTTTTTCCTGGCTCTTGGCGGAATTATTTTGACTCTTGTTAATATCACCATCCTATGATCTCGACCCAACTTCTTGCCGATTTTTTTGCAGGCGGACTATTACTTGCCACTTTCATGATGATCGGCAAAATCCGCTTACTGCAGATGCTCCGCTATTTTGCGATTGCCTCCTTTTTTCTGGCTGCTCTTGGCGGAATTATCGCCTTTTCACGCGGAGAACCGGAACTGTATATCGGCTCGATCGCCACAATTCTTTTCAAGGTAATTTTTATTCCCGCCTTCATTTCTTATACAGCCAAAAAAATCCCGTCTTCCTACCAGTTAAAAATGTATATAAAACCCGCTACCACCTATTTTCTTTTCGCACTGATTTTAATTATAAGTGCGATCATTGTCAGAAATTTACCTTTAACTTTTAGCAGCAGTGACGGCATTTTCCAGGATGTGTTTTTCTTCAGAAGCCTGCTTTTTATTTCCGTTGCGCTGATTTTATCGGGATTTTTACTCATCATCATCAGAAAAGATTTATTTTCACAGGTACTTGGTTTAATGACAATCGAAAACGGTATCGCCGCTTTTGGGCTTGTAGCCTTAAACAACGTACCCCTATTCCTGGAAATGGGCGTCTTTTTTGTGATTATGGTTAGCACGATTATCCTGGCTCTCCTCACGGAAAAAGTCCACGAAGTGTACTCAAGCGGAGACACCGAAAATTTAAATGAATTAATTGACTGATCACACTATGCCTATCCTAATTTTCGTCATCTTCACGTTAACTGCCATCTGTGCTTTTATCCCAAAGCAGGCTAAAAATGTTTTCAACCTGGTTTTGGGCATGGGCATTGTCTCTTCCGCAGTGGCTTTTTACACAATGATTCCCCCGCTATTTTCAAATCAAATTTTGGAACTGGGAGGAATGTTAAGAATCGATAAATTTTCCGCGCTGATTGGAGTTTTGATTACAACTCTCTACTTTTTTGCGGTTTTAATCAGCCATCGCTACATTTCGGAAGAGTATCGCGAGGGAATTTTGAATTTATTTAAAGTGCGCCTTTATTATTTGCTGCTGCCATTATTTGCCCTAGCCATGTTAACCGTAATCATGGCCGACAACCTGGGATTATTGTGGCTGGCTCTGGAAACAACCACTTTAGTTACAACTCCATTGGTCGCAATTTACAAAAAAGACGGCTCGCTGGAGGCAGCTTGGAAATACATGATTTTATGTTCCCTTGGAATCAGTCTGGGACTTTTAGGAGTGCTTCTACTAAGCTACGCAGGCGTACAAAGTGGTCTTAGCGGCCTGGATTCAATGTCGATTAAAATGTTGATCACCAATGCTCCAAAAATGATTCCGGAAGTTATGAAATGGGCTTTTATTTTCTGTTTCATTGGACTTGGAACCAAAGTCGGCTTTTTCCCTTTACACACCTGGCTTCCGGACGCTCACGGCAGAACTCCGGCTCCTATTTCGGCAATGCTCTCCGGAATTCTTTTAAACGTCGCCCTTTACGCTTTATTAAGAGTTAAAGGAATCACCGATATCGCTTTAGGATCTGATCAATGGACCAATAATTTATTTTTGATTTTTGGGGTGATGTCCATAGTTGCCAGCGCCTTTTTTCTTTTCATCCAACGCAATTACAAAAGAATGTTGGCTTATTCCAGCATGGAACACATGGGCTTAATTGCTGTAGCCATCGGCCTTGGCCCGCTTGGACTTGTTCCGGCCACCATGCACATGGTTGCCCACACACTTTCCAAATCATTACTTTTCTTTGGCTCCGGCGAAATTTTATTACACACCAAAACCGCCAAAATCTACAAAATAAAAAGCCTGATCAACCAATTACCAAAAACGGTTATTTTGTTTACCATCGGCATGATTTCCCTGCTGGCCTTCCCTCCATTTGCGACTTTTTCCAGCGAAGTAATGATTCTATCCGCGGCCATCACCAAAGGACAAATCATCCCTTTCTTTTTGATCATAATTTCTTTGAGTATTATTTGTATCAGCTTTTTTAAACACGCTTTTGACATGTTTTCCCACAGTGAAGATCAAACGGAAGACAGCGCTAAAATCGCTCAAGCAAAAGAAAAGTTCAATGTGACTCATCTGGTAATGATTATCCAAATTGTTCTTTTGATAGCGGGCGGAATTTTTATGTTTACCAATACCGGATTCGATTTCTTCTCAAGTATCGCTGACTCTATTTATCACTAATTTTTGGCCGCACCATGGAAAAGAAAACTACAATCAGCAAAGAAAACACGCAGCGACAAGCCACAAATCAGACTTCAAACCTTGAGGTCATCAAGACCGACGCCGAACATTTTAATAACATTGTTTTCAACCTTTTGGAAAAAAATTATCGTCTTGCGCACATGTTTGCCACTGACGATATCGCTTCAAACAAAACTTTTGGAGTGCACGTTTTGCTCACACCGGAAGCCAAAAACGAATGGATTCAAGTTTCAATTGCCTTGCCGGAAAAAAATCCCAAATACGAATCTCTGACCAAAACTTTGCCTTCCACCAACTGGTACGAAAGATACATCATGGATATGTTTGGAATTGTTGCGGAAGGTCATCCCGACCACAGAAGGCTTGTTCATCACGAAAACATGCCACTCAATACTCATCCGTTACGCAAAGATTTTGCCTGGAACACGGTTTTGAAAAAAGAAAATCATCCTCATCCAATGCATCACGTTGAGGGAAATGGCATTTATGAAATTCCGGTTGGACCGATTCACGCCGGCATTATTGAACCGGGACATTTTCGTTTTAATGTAGCCGGAGAAAGAATTATCACGCTGGAAGGAAAATTATTTTTCACCCACAAGGGCGCGGAAAAAATCATGGAAGGGAAAAAACTTGAAGAAGCTTTACCTTTTGTTGAAAGAATTTCCACAGATTCAGCCGCAGGGCATGCATTAGCCTACTGTCAGACAGTTGAAAAAATTACCAACACCAAAATAAGTGAAAAAGCCACACTTTTAAGAACTTTGATTGCCGAATTGGAGCGCATCACCATGCACATTCATGACCTTGCAAACATTGCCGGCATGGGAACAGGTTACAGCGTAATGGCTGCACATGGCTTTAGAATCAAAGAAAAGCTGGTTCGTTTAAGTGAAGAACTTTTTGGTAATCGTTTTTGGCGAGGATTTATTGTACCGGGCGGAGTCGACAAAGATCTGGAAAAATCAGAACTAAAACTTATTTCCGAAACGACAAAAGAGGTTGTGGAAGAAATGCAGGATCTGCTTAAAATGGGCCTTAATTCAGATGGTTTATGCGAAAGACTTGTTAGTAGTGGCGTCTTAAAACCAGAAGCGGCCAAGGCTTATGGCGCAGTTGGAATTGCCGCCAGAGCTTCGGGGATCAACATGGACACCCGCGTTGATCACCCTTATGCAGCTTATCCAAAGCTTAATTTCACAGTTGCCGTAAAACAGGGTAATGGCGTTTTTGCCCGTTACATGGTCCGCGTTGAAGAATTGGAAGCAAGTTACGCAATGGTTCAGGAACTTCTTAAATTCTTGGGACAATCAAAAGAAGTTAAAGGAAAAGCTCACGTCAAAAGTGAAATCAATTTCATAGCTGCACAAAGCGCAAACAAAGCAAATCAAAAAAACGCAGCCGCTTCGGCAAACGAAGCCATTTCCGCAGTAGAAGGCTGGCGCGGCGAAATCATTTATTTCATCCGTTTGGACGAAAAAGGCCTGATTGATCGCATTTCCGTCCGTGATCCATCATTCTGCAACTGGCCACTTTTTGGAGAAATCGGCCCAGGCAACATCGTCCCAGACTTCCCTCTTTGCAACAAATCGCTCGACCTAAGTTATTCCGGAACGGATTTGTAAGCCAGGAACAATCTTCAGTGTTCATTATCCAAACCCTAGGCAAAGTCGTTGATTTTCAGCCTAAAAGGTATACATTTGTGGCAAATAGCCATACGTATTTTTTATGGAAAAATCCTGCGCCCAATGTTCCACAAAGTTCGAAATCACTGAACAGGACTTAAAATTCTACGACACCATCTCACCTGTTTTCGCTGGGAAAAAATATCCCATTTCCCCACCGACTTTCTGCCCGGATTGCCGTCTTCAGCGCAGAATGAGCTGGCGCAACGAAAGATTTTTATACACCAGAAAATGCGATAAATGTAAAAAAAATATCGTATCAGTGCACTCACAAAACAAGCCCTTTCCGGTTTATTGTAATAAATGCTGGTGGAGTGACGATTGGGACGTTCATCAATATGGAAAATCTTTCGATTTTTCCCGCCCTTTTTTTGATCAACTCAGGGAACTCATGGACAAAGTTCCGCAACTGGCCATTCAAAACGACAATGGCACCGGAAGCGTAAATTCCGAGTTTTGCCAGGACGCCTCACACCTAAAAAACTGCTATCTTGTGGTTGGAACCTGGTACACCGAAGACAGTTTTTATTGCAGCATCAACTCTTCACACAACCGCAACATCTGTGACTGCATCAACATTTCCAAGTCCGAACTTTGTTATGAATCCATCGATTCACAGGGGCTTTATAATTGTGCCTTCGTGCAGAACTCCGAAAACTGCAGTGACTGTTTTTTTGGCTTTGATCTGAAAGGTTGCAAAAATTGTTTTGGCTGCATCGGCCTGCGTCAAAAACAGTTTTACATTTTTAATAAACCCTACAGTGAAGAAGAATATAAAGAAAAAATCGCCACATATAAACTTGATTCATCTGAATCATTAGCCAAATTTAAGACAGAATATTTTCAATGGATCATAAAATATCCACGCAAAAATATGAACCTGCAAAATTGCGAAAATAGCGAGGGAAACGATTTATTAAACTGCAAAAACACCTACGGCTTTAGTCTTTTAAATTCCGAAAATTGCAAGTATTGCCATCAGGGCGATGAAAATAAATTCAGTTACGACATTTCCAACAGCGGCAGGCCGAATTGGTGCTACGAAGGAATCACTCCGGACAATTCCTACATGAATCATTTTTCCTGGTTCTCATGGGCAAATAAATACCTGCTCTACTGCATAAACTGCCACAGCAGTGAATATCTTTTCGGATGCGTATCGCTGCATCGAGGCAAATATTGCATCTTAAACAAACAATATACCAAAGAAGAGTACGAAGCGCTTGTGCCAAAAATCATCGAACACATGAAGAAAACCAGAGAATGGTCGGAATTTCCCGATACCAAATTTTCTTTTTTTGGCTACAACGAAACCGTCAGCAACGAATATTTCCCGCTAACCCAGGCAGAAGTCGAAAAAAGAGGCTGGCCATGGCAACCCAAAGCCCTTCGAGAATATGAACCTCAAACCTGCATAATTCCCGATTCCATCAAAGAAATCCCTCAAACTATCACCAAGGAAATATTAAGTTGCACAGACTGCCAAAAAAATTACAAAATCATTCCTCAAGAGTTGGTCTTCTATCAAAAAATGGGGCTTCCCATACCCAAAAAATGCTCTAACTGCCGGCATCTTGATCGCCTCAAACGTCGCAATCCCTACAAACTCTGGCAAAGATCCTGCGCCAAATGCGCCAAACCAATCAAAACCAGCTACGCCCCAAATCGTCCGGCCACCGCCGCAGCGGGGTCCCCCGCTAAGCGGGGGAAAATCGTTTATTGTGAAGACTGTTATTTAAAAGAAATTTACTAGAATAGCCTCCAAGGAAGACTCGATGGAGGCTAAGAGACCATGTGGAATTACCAATCCACCTACATTTTATTACTTTAAATGCTCAAGGGTCAATGTAATTTGATGCTACACATAATATGGTGCTAGCCCGTGGTGGAGATAAGGGGAATCGAACCCCTCGTGATTGGATTGGTAATTCCATCACGGCACCTGCTATCCCCACCTTAGGCCAGCTGTGGACAATATAAAGAATATAGATTATAAAATTCTAAACAGATTCTGAAATTATGATGAAAAATCCGCCCACCCTAATCCCAACTTAAATGTGAATCCCCCGTTATCGGGATTTTTGGGCCTAAAAATTTTGGCAATGCGTAAAACTTAACATCAAAAAAAGCTTTTACGCGCGCAAAGCTTTCGCGAAAATTATTCATAAATTCAGATTGATACCGTTGTTTATCGGCAACGAATCCAACGGTATCAATCCCCATTGCATTGCCGATATAAACCGCACGTGGCAGATGAAAAGCTTGAGTAACAACAATCATACTTTTCACTTCAAAAACGTCGCGCGCCCTGTAAAAACTGTCATAAGTGTCAAACCCGGCATGATCCAAAAATATATCCTGCGCCAAAACACCATGATCAAGCAGATATTTTTTCATAGTATTCACTTCATCGTAAGTTTTTGTCCCATGATCCCCGCTTAAAAGAATTTTCTGAGCCTTGCCAGCCTGATAAATTTCCAAAGCCGTTTGCACCCGATCCAGCAAAATACTGCTCATTTTATCGCCAACATAAACCTTTGCACCCAAAACCATTACCACAGGTTTTGCAGGAACTTTACCCAAATCCGAATAAATATAAGCGCCGGTTTGTTGAAACATCGAAAAATTAATATCAATCCCAACAGCAAAAATCAGCACCATCGCAAACAAAACAAAAAAACAAAATTTATGTAACACGCAACGATCAATTTTTTTAATCCAATTTTTAATTTTCATGAATTTCATAAAAATGGCCTCAATTAGCAAGATAATGCCAACGCATTCTACAAGAAACCTTGCTTTTCCGCAAAAAATCCTTTAAAAAGAGATACCAAAGAAACTCACCAAATCTCAATGAAACCAGAACTTTTAATGCCTGCGGGCGACATGGAAAAACTTAAAACCGCTTTTATGTACGGTGCTGATGCCGTTTATGCCGGCGTTCCCGTTTTTTCTCTGCGCGCGCGCGAAAATAAATTCAACATCAATAGCGTTAAAGAAGCCGTAGATTACGCCAAATCTCTCAACAAAAAAATCTACCTCACTTTAAATATTTTCCCACATAACTACAAAATCCCTGCACTTAAAAAAGCCCTAAGACCCCTTGCAGACCTTAAACCGGACGCTTTTATTGTGGCCGATCCCGGAGTTGTGATGCTTTGCCAGGAAATCGCTCCGGAAATTCCGATTCATCTTTCCGTGCAGGCCAATAACGTCAACTGGGCTTCCGCCAAATTTTGGCATAAGACTGGAGTTGAACGCATTATTTTATCGCGTGAAATTTCTCTAACCGAAATCAAAGAAATTCACGAAAAAAATCCCGGCCTGGAACTGGAATTTTTTGTTCATGGTTCGATTTGTATTGCTTATTCCGGACGTTGCCTGCTCTCCAGTTATTTTTCATATAGAGACGGTAACCAGGGAACTTGCTCGCACACCTGCCGCTGGGAATACAAAGTTTACAAGGCCCATGGCAAAGATGAAGTTGCCGAAAAAATCTGCACAACTCATCAAACTCCAATCCAAAATCACTTTCAAAAAACAGCAGAGCATGCCCCACTCACGGCAGAAATAGGCACTTCGTGCGTAGCCAAAGAATCCAACATTTCCTCCAACTACAAAAAACTCGACGGCGATTATTATTTGGAAGAAATGCAACGTCCGGGAAAGTTTTTTTCAATCGATGAAGACGAACACGGCACCTACATCATGAATTCCCGCGACCTTTGTTTGATTGAATATCTTAAAGAATTAAAAGAAGCCGGCATTTGCAGCTTTAAAGTGGAAGGCCGCAATAAAACCGCCTACTACGCCGCTTCCGTCGCGCGAATTTATCGCAAAGCCATCGACGAGTTGGAAGAAGGCAAACCCTTCAATCCGGAATATTTAAAGGAACTGGCAAAAACCTCCAATCGTGGCTTTATTCCAGGCTTTTTAATGAACAATCCATCCGAAAAAGCGCAAGATTACGAAAAAAATATTTCCCATCAAACTCATGAATTTGTGGGAGTAATCCGCGCAATTCAAGAAAAAAATGGCCATAAACTTTATGAAATGGAAGTAAAAGGCCGCGTTGATGCTCCGGAAAAAATTGAGATCATCACACCCAAAAATCAATACGAAACAACCATCAAATCTTTTAAAACCATGGACGGAAAAGAAGTTTTAACAATTCATCCCGGCCAAAAAGATCACGTTTTATTGGATCTGGAAGGCCTTACAAATGTGACAAATCAGCCCGGCACAGATATTGGCGTTGGAACAATTTTACGAAAAGAACGAAAAGTAATACAATAACCCCGGCTCGTTTGTATTCGTAATTACTTTTCATGAAAAAAACTTGTTTGAAAGAACAGCACATTTGGAGTCTTTTACGTTTTGCCCTTGGTGGAATATTTCTTTGGCCATTTTTCGACAAACTTCTCGGCTTAGGATTTTCCACAGCCGCAGATAAATCTTGGCTCGCAGGCGGATCACCAACTTACGGATTTTTAAAGATGGGCACGTCCGGACCACTTGCCGGTTTTTATCAAAGCATTGCCGGAAATCCAATCACAGACACACTTTTCATGCTCGCGCTTTTAATGATCGGCCTGGCTTTAATTTTGGGCATCGGCCTAAAAATCGCAGGATACAGCGGTGCGTTGCTTACATTATACATGTGGTCAGCAGTTTTACCTCCCAAACAAAATCCAATTTTAGATGAACATATTGTCTTCATGATCATCTTTATGGCTTTCACTTTTGTAAAAGCCGGACAATGCTGGGGACTTGGAAAATGGTGGTCAAACACCAAACTCGTCAAAAAATTTCCTATTCTGGAATAATTATTTAGCATAACCCAAAAACCATGATTACAAGAGCAAAAAACTGGGTCGTACAAAACGTTCTTTACATTGCCTGGACAATCGCATTGGTTGGCATGATCGCCAGCCTAATTTTTAGCGAAGTTATGAATCTTCCGCCATGTAATTTGTGCTGGTATCAAAGAATTTTGCTTTATCCGCTGGTACTAATTTTGCCCATCGGCATCATCAAAAAAGATAAACTTCTACACCATTACGTTTTTCCTTTTTCGATTTTGGGCGCAATTGTCGCATTTTATCACACTCTGCTTCAGGCAAATATCATTCCGGAAAATCTTGCACCATGTTCATTTGGAATTTCCTGCGTAACAAAAACTATCAACTATTTTGGTTTTATTACCATTCCTTTGCTTTCATTCCTTGCCTTCGTCACTATTGGCGTCTGCATGTTTATTTATAAAAAATTAACTAAATCATCATCATGAAAATGAAAAAAGAAATCAAAAACCTTATCATCATCGCAATTGTCGGAATTGTTGTAATTGGCGGAATATTCGCCATGCTTAAAACTCCAACAAATTCACAAACCGTTGATCAAGCCCTATTGATCCATGAAGACAGCTATGAACTACTCGAAGGAAAACCAATTAACGCAAAAGTAACGGTTGTTGAGTTTGGCGATTTTGAGTGTCCGGCTTGCGGATTTTCCCATGGCATCTTTAAGCAAATTTTACTGGCTTATCCTGATCAAGTTAATCTTGTTTTTAGACATTATCCTCTTCCACAACACAAAACTGCTTTGATAGCGGCAGAGGCGGCGGAAGCAGCCGGTGAACAAGGCAAATTCTGGCAAATGTATGATTTACTCTATGAAAATCAGGAAAAATGGAGTGCGAAAGCTGAGGCTTTAGATATCTTCGCAGAATATGCCAAGCAACTCAACCTGGATGTTGAAAAATTCAAAAAAGACATTCAAGATGAAAAATATAAAGAAAAAATCAAGCGTGATCAGGCCGATGGCGATAAATTGATACTAACCGGTACCCCAACAATCTACATCAATGGCCAAAAATATACCGGCGGTTTAAGTTTCCAAGGCATTAAAAATGCAATTGAAGCTCAGCTCAACCCAAAACCATAAAGAATATAAAAAAAATATTAACTACTAATTATTAATTACTAATTAAAATGAAAGCCTGCACCCTTAAATCCGCTTTCCAAAGCGATTTTAAAGTTTCCATCATTGGCTGTGGAAATGTAGGAGCCACAACAGCTTACGCAATGTTGATGGACGGCAGCCCCACCGAACTTGTTTTGATTGATTACAATAAAGATAAAGCCGAAGGTTTGCTTTTGGATTTTGAGCATTCGCTTTCATTTTTGCCTTATACCAAAATCATTGCGAGCAACGATTATGCCGCTTGCAAAGGATCACATTTGATTGTTATAACCGCAGGAGCAAAACAACAAGAAGGCGAAACTCGTCTACAATTAATCGACAAAAATCGCGCAATTTTTAAAGAGATGATTCCGGCATTGGCAAAAATTGCCCCGGAAAGTATTTTAGTAATCGTCACCAATCCTGTTGATGTCTTAACTTACGAAGCACTGCAGCTTTCCGGCTTTCCGGAAAATCGTGTTTTTGGAACCGGCACAATGCTGGATACCGCCCGCCTGCGCTTTCATATTGGCGAAAAGCTCTGCCTTAACGCAAAAAGCGTTGAAGCGTACGTTTTAGGTGAACATGGCGACACTTCTTTTCCGGTTTTCAGTTCTGCTAATGTTGCCGGAAAACCACTTAATGACTTTGAAGGATTCACCAATAAAGTCGCCGAAGAATGTTATCAGGAAACCAAAAATGCCGCTTACAGAATTATTCATGATATGGGCTACACCTGTTATTCCATCGCGATAGTTGTACGTGAAATAATGCGTAACGTCTTTGATCATTCACGCGTGGTTGTGCCACTTTCGGTTAAACTACATGATTACTATGGCGAAAATGACGTGGCGTTAAGCGTTCCCTGCGTCTTGGACAGCAATGGCATATCTGATGTTATAAACATTCCTCTTAACAAAATCGAACAAAAGAATTTGGCAAAATCCGCTGAAACTTTGCGTCAATATCTGAAAAAAAGTCATGTCTAAGCGATTACCGACAAAATCTTCCAGCCAAAATGTGCAAGACAAAAGCTTATTCGTAAGCGATATTTTTAGTTCCATTCAAGGCGAAGGAAAGAATCTTGGCAAACCTTCGCTATTTTTAAGACTCGGGATCTGCAACCTGCAATGCACCTGGTGCGACACGCCATACACCTGGAAAAAAGGCCAAACCGATTACAAACAACAAACAATTGAATCGATTTTTAAAAAATTATTAAACCTAAAAAAAGAATCCAATAACGAAAGAGTTCGCAGCTTAAAACCACGCACATCTCTGGCTAAGCAGCCCTTTTTGCCACCCCACGGCATTCAAAATTTAGTTATCACCGGCGGAGAGCCATTGCTTCAACAAACATCGCTCACTCCCCTTCTTCAAGAAATTTTTCGATCAAAAGAATTTAATCAAAAAGAATTCAAAAAAACAAAAACGTCCAAAAACATCACAGTCGAATTCGAAACAAATGGCAGCATTCCGCTTCTTCCTGCGTTTAAAAAAGCTTTTAAAAAACAATTAGAGAATGGAACGATTTCATTTAATATTTCGCCAAAGCTTAAAGACAGCGGGAATAAGCCTTATAAATTGCAACTCTATCCAAACTCAATTCTAAAATTTGTTTATGTGGATAAAAATAGTGAAAAACTGATTCTGGATTTTCTAAAAAAACACCAAGTCGAAATTGCAAAAAACTCCAAACAAAGCCGGGGCGCGCTCCAAAAACAGCATCCTCTCGCCAAAAATCCGCCAGTTTATATTATGGCCGAAGGCACAACCATCAAAGAAATGGAAAAGAAATATTCCGCTATCCTGAAATTCTGCATGGAAAATGGCTTTCAATTTACGCCAAGATGGCATATTTATCTTTTTGGTAACAAACGCGCAACTTAGCCAAATGCGCAACTTAAAAGCGCACATCCAACAAACACTTTCAAACAGTCGCCTGAAAAACTAAAACGAACCTCTTATGAAAATCCTCTTTATCCTTTCCGGCGGGCTTGATTCCACCACAGCGCTCTATCTTTTGCGTCAAAAACATGAAGTTGTGGAAACGGTGACCTTTGATTATGGCCAGCGCCACGTCAAAGAAATCAAATCAGCGCAAACAATCAGCAAACTACTCAAAATTCCACACACAATCATCAACATTAAAAATCTGAATCAATTTTTGCAGGGCAGCTCTTTGACCAGCAAAAACATTAAAACTCCGCATGGGCATTACCAAAAATCCAACATGAAAAAGACCATCGTGCCAAACCGTAATGCCATCATGATTAACATTGCAGCCGGATATGCAATTTCCAAAAAAATTCACGGACTTGGAGTGGGCGTTCATGCCGGCGACCATTATATTTATCCCGATTGCCGACCGGAATTTATTGATTCACAAGCCAAAACTTTAAGTCTGGCCAACGAGTGCGATTTCAAAATTTTCACACCATTTATCAATCAAAATAAAGCAGCCATCGTCAAAAAAGGGCTTGCTCTGGGCGTTCCTTTTGAACTAACCTGGACCTGCTACGAAGGCGGCAAAAAGCCCTGCAACAAATGCGGCAGCTGCACGGAACGCCTGGAAGCCTTCAAGATCAACAAATTAACAGATCCGCTTTCAACAAATTAACACACTTAACTTTCACATCATGCCTTCAAAAAAATCCAACCAGAAAATGTCTTTCAAGCATCTTGGCCATTCAACAGCTAAAAACGATTTTAACTTCACCCAACCCGAACCAAAAGTTTTGGAAAAGTTTGAAAATCAGCATCCGGACAGTCTTTATGTCGTGAACCTTTTGTGCAACGAATTCACATCGCTCTGCCCAATTACCGGCCAGCCCGACTGGGCGACCATCACAATTCGTTATGTGCCAAACAAACTTTGCGTGGAAAGCAAAAGTCTAAAACTTTATTTATTCAGTTTCAGAAATCACGGTGAATTTCATGAAGATGTCATTAATCGCATGACTAAGGACTTATTCGCTCTGATGAATCCGCATTATCTGCAAATTTACGGAAAATTTCACGCCCGCGGCGGCATTGCCATTCACCCTTTTGTGGAAAAATGGAACAAAATAAATCCGCAAGCCAAAGCCGAAATTCGCGAACTGCTAAAAAACAATCCCCAACTGGAAGCGCAATTTTAATCATCTTAAAATTATTGCATGGCAGACGAACTCATTGATCTTGTAGACGAAAAAAACGAACTGACCGGAGAGCAAAAAACCTGGAGCGAAGTGCATAACAAAGCCCTTTTACATCGTTCAGTCCATATTTGGATATACAACTCAAAAGGCGAAGTTCTGCTCCAATTAAGATCAGAAGAAAAATACACTTTTCCTAATCTTTGGGATATTTCCTGCGCTGGACACGTTGACTTAAATGAAGATCCCAAAACATCAGCCTTAAGAGAATTAAAAGAAGAACTGGGCCTAACGGTAGATCCACAAAATTTAAAATTCAGAAATATCGAACGAGAACAAAAATCATCCGGCAAATTTAAGGAAAACGAATTTTGTTATGTCTACCTGCTTAAATTTGATGGAGCAGCAAGCGATTTGGTTTTGCAAAAAGAAGAGGTTCAGCAGGTCCAATTTCTAACTCCACAGCAAATCGAAAAAGAACTTAAAATAAATCCAACAAATTACGCACCTCACAATTATTGGCCAGAAATTTTGGAAGAAATACAAAATGCCTCATAAACGCACGCGCAACCAATGAAACTTTGCACATCCACTGTCATCAAACTTTTCTAAAATAAAATCATGAATCTCACTTTCGTTATCGGCCTTCTCGGCTCACTAATCCTTGTACTTGGCGCTGCCTGGCCCGAGCCAAAGCATCCCAAACATCCGGTTCAATCTTTAAAAAATTGGCTATTTGCAGTTGGCGGCGTAGTGATGATGTTTTACGCCATTCTTGGCTATCTGCAGGGAAGTTCCATCTTCTTTGTGTTCATGCAGCTGCTGATTTTTGTTTCAACGGTTTTGATGATGTTGCACGTGGACGACCGCATCGATTCAGTCATTCTTGGCATCAGCGCGACAATTATCATCATTTGGTCTCTTTATCTTTTTCAAGGATATACCACAATTATTTTTATCCTCGGCCTGCTTGGAATCAGTCTTGGTTATGCCTTTGATATGGGCACATTAAGGCGCGATCTGGCCTTAACCATCGGCAGTCTTTTGATTGCTTATTTCAGTTATGTTGAAGCAAACTGGATTTTCTTCTGGCTGAATTTATTTTTCGCGATCTTTTCCGGATTTTATCTTTTGAAAAGGACCACACGCGAACAACACAAGCAAACCACCCACCTTCGAGCTACTTCAAAATCTAAAAAACATCAATAATTTTCATAATTATGTTCTACAAAAAATTCGATTCAAAATACGTAATCCGTCTGGAAAAAGGTGAAGAAATTGTCGCCTCACTCAAAAAATTCTGCACAGAAAATGGCATAAAAGCAGGATCAGTCCAGGGAATCGGCGCCAGCAACGATTTATCAATCGGATTCTTTAAAACCGCCGAAAAAAAATTCTATCCACGAGAATTTAAAGGTGATTTTGAAATCACTTCGTTAATGGGGAACATCAGCACTTTTAATGATGAGCCCGTTTTGCATCTTCACATCAACATTGCCGACAGCGACAATAACGTCCACGGCGGCCACCTGAACAGCGCTGTCATAAGCGTAACCTTTGAAATTATCCTTGATCCGATCAACACCGAAATCAAACGCGTTCCAAACCAGGAAGTCGGCCTAAATCTAATGGATTTGGGGTAAAATTACCGCAGCAGGCAGAGCAAATTACCCCCTCAAGCCCAAACGCAGCCCTTAGTTCGTTTACACGGACGCCTTTTTGTGCTACAATACTATAATAAATTTAAAACAAACACAAATATGGACAGTTGGGAAATAGTGGGGATTACAGCATCAGTGCTCAGCTCACTAACACTCATTCCGGAAGTTAGAAACGCAATCATCAGCAAACACATGAAAGATGTGGCCTGGGGCATGCTCTTTTTGTTATTTGGAGCGTCCTGTTGTTGGCTCACCTACGGAATTATGTTTGGCGGACACATCCCCCTTATACTTGCCCCATCGATCAACATAACCATGGAAATAACTTTGATGATTTTAAAAAGAAAATACGATCGCCAGCAAGAACTTGAATTAAAAAATTCCTTAGCCCCCGCAGAATATGAAAGCTGAAATAATTGGATATCTCGGCGCACTATTGGGCTCGATTTCATTAATACCTGAAATCAAAAAAGCTCTCCATACACATCATCTAAAAGATGTATCTTCTTTGATGTTGTATTTTCTGGCAGCTGGCAGCGTTTTTTGGATTGCCTACGGCATCCACATTAATTCTTATCCGAATATTATCAGCGATAGTGTGAATTTGTTTGCATCCAGTACGCTTATTTGGCTCAAAATGCATTACGAAGAACATGGACATCCGCTTATAACCGCAGAAAAAGCACCCAAAGAGCCAAACGCAGCCTTGGGGAATTTAGAAGTAGGACGATAAAAATTACGAATTAAAAGTAAAAATCCCCGCTCAAAATTTTGGGCAAATTTTAAATATTCATTTGCCGATAACAAAAAGCCGAACTATCATGTGCAAGCTTAAAGGGGAGAGATGGCCGAGTGGTTGAAGGCGCTACTCTCGAAAAGTAGTAAGGGGGCAACCTCTTCGTGGGTTCAAATCCCACTCTCTCCGCCAAGGCGTGCGCCTAAACCCGCAAATTTTCACTCCCATATGGGAACTGAAACTATGTATTACTTGGAGTTTTAAAGTGGTTCCCTTTGTCCAGACAGTTTTTTGAGATTTTTAAGAGAGATTTTGGAAATAAATTTGGGCTGGGGTTTTGTAGTTGAGTGACTGGTGAGGACGAACATTGTTGTAGAAATGAAA